>SDBT01012772.1_pt1 | contig 13482 bp, 17 predicted proteins | sample 2277101 | NCBI WGS metagenome assembly SDBT01 (sample SAMN10404973, study PRJNA504765) | marine sediment metagenome | isolation source: marine sediment core GS10_PC15, 103 cmbsf | place: Arctic Ocean: Southern Knipovich Ridge | collected 2010
ATGATAAGGGTGAGATGAAATATTACATTAAGAATGGAGTGATTACAACAAGGGTAGATTGGGAATCAGATATTCCAGTGCTGTCAAACATGAGGTAGAGGAAGTCTTGAAGGGTAAGGCCAGCATAGACAGATAGGGTAATGATGTGGTTGATAAGGCCAACGGACATTGCAAGGATCAAGAGGGCGGATGTCTGGAACATCGTTTACCAGTGGGCTGGGGGCGTTGTTCAGACCGCTACCCGAGCCAGGGTTTCTCTTCGCCTAACAACTTCACGTTGTTTTAGGAGGTAGCCGAGTCATGGCGCGACGGGCGGCAAACACTCAAAACCGACGACAAGGTAAAACCCCTTTTGTGGCACCGGTTCGCTCACGACTGCCCGTTGCGCCCGGATTGGTGCCACGGAGGGGTTTTTCTGTTGAAAACAGGTTAGATCGACTGAGGGTACACAACTGCAATCCTCGCCAGAGCGCTGGACAGTGGAAGGCCAAATGTCCGGTACACGGGGACAAGAACAGGAGTGTCTGAGCATGGCGAATCCTCAGCTTGAAAATGGATATACCCAGATCGCCGATGAGCTTGTGGAGGCGTGGGCGCGGACACGGATTCCCGGCGAGGCCCGGCAGGTATACGACGTGATTCTCAGAAAGACATATGGATTCAACAAGAAGGCGGATTGTATATCACTCTCTCAATTTAGTCTGGCAACAGGACTCAAGAAACCCCATGTTTGCAGAGCCCTTAATGTGCTTCGCAGCATGAACCTCATTGCCGAGAAAGATAATGACATTGCCAATATGCGCCGTATCAACAAGGACTTCGACAGTTGGAAACCATTACCAAGGAAGATAACCGTTGCCGAAAAAGGTAATAACCGTTACCGAAAAAGGGAATCGTCGTTGCCAAAAAAGGGACATACAATAAAGACTCTTACAAAAAAGACTTCTTTCGTCGAAACTTCTGAACAGTTCCGACTTGCTGATCTTTTGTTCACCCTTATTCGAGAACGAAATCCCGCCCACAAGCCGCCGAACCTTCAATCATGGGCGAAGTCGATTGATCTCATGATTCGCCGAGATGATCGAAAATCCCAAGATATCGAGTGTGTCATCCGCTGGTCTCAGCAAGACGCCTTCTGGCAGAACAACATTCTCTCGACGAGCAAGCTGCGAAGGCAGTTCGATCAGCTATTCATGAAGATGCAGCAAGAGAGTGGCGATAGCGGAGGGACCTCGTTGAGCGAGCTGATATGAATAAGCGGCCCCCATACATACGCGACCACATTGACGCATTCCTGGATCGCATAACGCGGCAGCACGAAACCGGCGATCATATGCTCGGGATAACGACCGGCTTCAAATGTCTCGATGAGCGCACCCTGGGACTGCAACCGGAAGAGGTCACGATCATCGCTGGAAGACCTTCACATGGAAAGACAGGCATGATGTTGAGCATGGCGACAGCGCAGGCTCAAGATGGCTACAGCCCCCTGATCGTCAGCGTCGAGATGCCAGCCATGTCGCTATTGCAGCGCATCATATCGTCCGTCTCGGGCGTCGATTACCGCGAGGTGCAAACCGGGCGCAATTGGAAACAGAATGTCGGCCCAGTCACGAAAGCCGTTCACGAAATCAAGAACATGAAGGTGCGCGTGGACGATTACAGCAACAGCCTGGACGGATTTGAAGGAGCCGCGAAAGAACTGTGGCGTGAGGGACAGCTTGACGTCGTCTACGTCGATTATTTGCAGATCGTCGAACCGACGAACAAGAATCTCGCAAGACGGCTCCAAATCGAAGAGATTGCGACACGACTGCGAAGGCTGGCGCGAGAATTGAAGATCCCCATCGTCATCATGTGTCAGTTGAACCGTGAATCTGAGCACCGGAAACCGCCCAAGCCCCTACTGGCGGATTTAAGGGAGAGCGGCGCGCTAGAGCAAATAGCCGACGCCGTGTGGCTGCTGTATTGTCCCTCCGTGATCGCAAAGCAACGCGGCGAAGTGCCAACCGCGCAGCAGATGGAGGGCAACCCAAAGCTGCGTGAAAACTGGCTTGAGATTCGCAACACGTTAGAGATCAACTGCGCGAAGCTGCGCAATGGGCCGGTCGGAACCGAACGGCTATTCTTCTATCCCGAGATACAGCGAATCAGCGAGAAGGAGATATGGGGGAGGGAGGATTGTTGAATACATACGACGAAAACGGCATAAGTGCCGCCGACCGCATAGCGATAGCGCAGTTCAAGCATGAGAACGCGCATAAGCGCGACAACACGAAGGCACGACTTGCTTATCTGCGAAGGGCATGGCGACTCCTGAGGGCGAACGATTTGGTCTTCGACATACAGGCTGAGATTTATGCAGGTCAGCCGATAATCCCGATCATTGCCGCACGCCATGTCAGAACACTCGATAGGATGCTTGCGATATTGAAAGAGGTTCAGCGTATCAAGCAGCCGCGACCGAAGACCCGGACAGGCGACATCACGCCCGCGATGATAGCACAGGCCGAGGCATATCCAATCGAGAATGTGCTGGCCGAAGCGGGCATCGAGGTTGACCGTCACAACAAATGTCTGTGTCCCTTTCACTCCGACACGCGACCGAGCATGAGCATTAAACATAATCGCGTCTTGTGTTTCGCGTGCGGCGCGCGGGACAACAACATCGGGTTGAAGAGGCATTTAACGGGACAATCGTTCCCCGATACCGTCAAGGAATTATGTGGAGGCGTAGGATGACGCACATAGCCGAGATCATCCCCCAGGTGCTCCTTGACGTCGCGTTGCGGCAGGTAGTCGCCCACATTGACCACGACGATGCAAGACAGTTTGACCTCTTCAGCGAGGCTGAGTTGTCGGTGTCTGCAGTGAATGACAATGAGAGATCATAACGAATAGCAAACGAGGACGCGAGACACGATGCTTTCACTTCCAGAATGCAAACAGTTACTTGGCGATGAAGCCGAGAATATGACGGACGGCGAGGTTGAGCGGTTGCGCGACGATCTCTACAGCGTCGCCGACGTTCTGGTCGATGTGTGTCTCTCGCCCCGTCAACAATCATCCGTCGAGCCGAACGCGGAATCCGGTAAGGTCGAAGCATTGACATGTGGCCGGTGAAGAGATATCGTAACCGAGGCGTGATATCACAATGGCAAAAACGCAGCCGAGGACAGACCCCATGAAAAGCGGCGCGATCATCTATATCCGAGTGAGTACGGCCGAGCAGGTCGAAAACAATTCGTTGACAAATCAGCACGAGGCATGCCTTACTTATTGCCAGCAGAACGACCTGGAAGCCCTGCAAGTTTTTTCGGATGAAGGACACTCCGCCAAGATACGCGAACGGCCCGCCCTGCTTCACGCCCTCGATTTCTGTAAACGCAATAAAGGGAAGGTTCACACCTTTCTCGTCTGGAAGCTTGATCGGTTTAGCCGCAATCAGAGTGACCACCACGCTCTCCGCGCAATCATCGCCGGATATGGCGTTGCGCTGCGTTCCGTCACTGAGATTCTGCGGGACGATCCGACCGGCCATTTGATGGAAGGAATTTTGGCCGCCTTCGCCCAATTCGATAATGACATTCGCGGTCAAAGGGCGGTCGTCGGGATGGTCGCGAGCCTGAGAAAAGGACGCTGGACTTTCAAGGCGCCTGTCGGCCTTTTGAATAAAAAGGATGAACACGGCAATCCCACTCTTGCAATCTGCCCCGACTCCGGGCCCCTTGTCAAAGAAGGATTCGAGATGTTTTCCACGAGCCGCTACACTCAGACGCAGCTGCTCGATCACCTCTCCCAGGCGGGACTCCGCAATCACAGAGGGAACCGGCTGAATCCGCAGGCGTTAAGCAAGATGCTGCAAAATGGGCTTTACGCCGGATGGATCGAGTCATCATTGATAGGGACAGAAAAGGTCCGAGGCAATTTCGAGCCGCTCGTCGATCAAGAGCTATTCGACCGTTGCCAGGCCGTCAGGCTGAAGAAACAGCAGGGGCAATCCGCATCGCGCTTTCGAGACAATCCAGACTTTCCGCTTCGTGGATTTGTGAAATGCGGGGCATGTGGCAAACCGTTGACGGCGTCGTGGTCAAGGGGCAACGGGGGGCGATATCCATACTACCGGTGCCATGGCAAGGGGTGCGGCGTGGTGAACGTGCGCCGGAACAGGATGGACGATCTCTTTTGCGAATACCTTAAACGCCTGAAGCCGAAGCCGAGTTATTTTAGCCTCTTCCGCGCAATCGTCACGGACGTCTGGAAAGAAAAGCAGTCGTACATTCTGGCCGAGCGCGAGGCGGTGGCGAGGGAAGTCGAAAAATTGAAGGGGCGAAAGCAGAGGCTTGTCGATCTACTCGTGAGCGGTGCCCTTGACGAAGGCACATACGGTGACCAGATCGAAAGAGTACAAAACGAAATCATTGTCAAGCAGATGGAATCGACCGATGTTGAGATAGAGCATCTTGACATCGAGGCCGTGCTTAATTTCGCCGAGCACTTAATCCTCGATTGCGAGAGATTGTGGACAGAGGCCAATCTAGACCAGAAGCAGCGGTTGCAAGCCGCTTTCTTCCCCGAAGGAATATCCTACCTCCAAGGCGCTATTGGAACCACCTCCATATCTACCATCTTCAACAGGTTAGAGGTCATCCGTTCTCACAAATCAGCTTTGGCGTGCCGAGAACTTCCCGGTTGGAACCATATAAAGGGCATTCTTGAAACATTCGAAGGGCTACGACTGACGTTCAAAGTAGCATAGCACAGGAGGGAAGGAATTTCAATGACACGTCGAATACAAAACCTCATCCTCACCAAAGGCGAATGTCCCGTGATAGATCTGCGAGCCACTTACGCCGCTGACAGGTACCGCGTCAAAAAAGATGAATGCGGCGACCAGCTCATTCCCCATCGGTGGGGTCACTTCTACTCGCACTCCTCGACGGAGCTTGCCTGCTTCATGAAGGGAAACTACAAGTTTCGGAAGATAAAGGCTCAATTTCCATCGATCCGAGTCACACAGCGCGGCGACGAAGAGGTCATTTTCGTATTCGATTCCGCCTTACTCCCACAGCTCGCGGCGACACTCAAAGCATCCAGAAAACGGCGAGTGTCCGAAGCGGAGAGAGAACGCCTCAAACTTCTATCACAAATCCACAGCCCCTTCAGAAGAGAGTCTCTTAGAAGCTGTGAAGAGCCGAGCGCGGCCTTCCCCCTCGTGAAAATGAGATCGTCGCTCCTAGACCGCTAAGCCGACTCCTACAGATGTGACCGAAACAGCAGAGAGGGACTCTTGGGAAAGGCGGAATCAGAAAATGAAAGACAGGATAAAGGTCGCGCTCATTCTGGCTGTCGCCATCGTTCTTGGGGCATTGCTTCACGGGGGCATATATGAGATTGAAGGTGCAGCGCCCCTGGCTTACAAGATCAACAAATTCACCGGAACCACTTTGGCCTATGGCGGGGAAACCGAGTTTCATCCAAAGCCGAAGGAAAGGACCCCCCTCTTACAAGAGGTACTCTTTCCCCTCCAAGCAATTTCTGGGACGACATTGAAAGGGCTGCTACGCAAGATTCTGAAAAACCCTGATTACGATATGGTAAGAAGAAGTCTGAAAAACTGGAATCTGAGATATTAGGACAGGTACCATATAGCGAAACACCCCCCCCCAGGGGGGGTATAGGGGTCGGCCTTAGGGCTGGCATAATCTCCCCGCCTGTCGGCCAGAGCCACGTTCCTATCAGGGTGCGCCGCGCGTCTACCGCCTACCACTGACAACCAGCAGACACTCTCTAACACCCCTTATAATCCCCCAGCCCGAGAGAACACATACACAGCGGGCGGTCTGCGGCGCTGTTGCTTTGAAGGGTGCTACCTTACCCCTCTGGAGGGCGCAAATGACACTTGAATACGACTATTATATAGCTATCTCTCTAAGAACGTATATGCATACCTATTGACAAACGTATGAAAACGAGAGGCGGCGGCGAAGGAACGACAGGAGAAATCTGGACGCATACAGCAACCCTTAACCACAGGTGCGGTTAAGGGTGAATCCGCCGACCTTGTGCCTATCATCCGCGAACCCGACCGGATCAACAAAGCGGCGGCGAAAGAACGACAGGGCGAACGCGAGGAAGCGACTTCTGCCACAGATGTGGCAAATGTTAGGTCCGCCGACCAGACCGCTGCCGATATCGGGGTCAGCCGTCGCAAAGTCGAAGAAGTCCGCGCAATCGAGAACCACGCACTCCAAAGCCCAATGTCTGATAATAACCGTTATGTATACCTAGGATTACAAGGTTTTACAGAGGATTACCGGGGATTAGCAGGCCGTTTCCGGGTCCGTATTCGAGGGCAACACCCCAAGATATAGCGATTCGCCGGAATCAAGGCGTTTCGCCGAATAGCGCCAGATTCCGACAGATTGCGCGATGTCCGAGTCAGTAGACCTTGTCACGCTATGACTTATGAAAGTCGGATTGTGCATGTCCTAACACCTTGTCTGTCAGCGATTTGGATTGCTTCATGTTACCACAGATTCGGCGGATAGTCAACATTCTGCAGAAAGAAAAGGATGGGTGCAAGATTTTTATTGCACGCGCACGAGGGAACCGGGGCGCAGTACCCGTCCCCCGCGTCCCTGCATCTATCGCAACAGCACGTAACTAGTTGCTATCGGGGAAGATGTCAGAGGTCATTGACATATAACAGCGGAAATAGCCCGAGATCGTTGATGTTTCTTGCTGTTGTTTGGTAGAAATTCCGTAAGGAATGGTCAGTTAAGGCTTTAGCGTGTGTTGCGAGGCGGGGATGTATCGAAACGATGCACGTGCGAGGGAATACCCCTTGTGGCAAGAGATCATCGATTCTGAGGCGCGGAAACCCCTCTCAGCGCCGTGTTTCAAGGACGAGGTGGTGCTCGTCAACGCCGACCGTCGCCACTTGACATCGAGCCAACGGGCGATGGTCGCGGTCGATGCGCTTCCCCACTTCGAAGAAGAGGCGAAAGAACGGCAGGGGACGCGGACAGACATTAGGGAAATAATTCCCGAAGGTGAGCACGGTAAGGCTACAGAGAGGGCCGCTGAAGCCCTGAACACGAACCCTCATTACGTATCCGACGCGAAGGCGATCCAAGAAAAAGCCCCCGAGCAGGCCGACGCGATCCGCAAGGGCGAAAAGACGATCCTTTGCGCCTAGTGCCCCATTTTGACAATGGGCGGCATCTGTGGTATCGTTGCCGAGCAGACGGATTCTCAATTGTTACACCCATGCGCGAACCTGTGGATTCAGAAAAGGAGAGGAACAGTCATGCGAAAACTGACATGCGTTGCCGTGCTCGGAGTTTTTTCTATGGCCATCTTTTTCGGATGCGCACACAAGGATATCAGTCACGGAACGGAAATAACCGAAGGCGAGGCCGCACAGATAATTGACGGAAAAACGACAAAGGAAGAAGTGTACCTTACTTTCGGCGAACCGGGAGACATTCTGGAAGATGGAAAGGTTTTTGTGTATAAATGGGTGAGAGGATCGCGGTGGGGCATTCCCCTTTTTATTGTTCAATATAGCTCAGGAACCGCTTACGGCCACAGTATGATCATAACTTTTGACGAGAACAACGTCGTTAGCGGTCATAAGATCACGAGAGGTGAAGTGGAAGCAACTGGCCTGGGGATAGGCAACTAATCAGGTTGTTCTTGCCCCCCCCCGCCTCTCTCAGCAGTGCGACGACGTCGGAGTGGTTTTGCTCTATCGCTATCATCAGGGCAGTCTGGCCCTTTTTGTTTCTTGCATTTATGTCAGCACCATCATCGATCAAGTTCTTTACAACATCGGAGTAGCCTTGTCTTGCCGCCGCCATCAGCGGCGTCTCACCGATCAGCTCTCTTGCGCTTGGATCAGTGCCATCATCAACTATATCCCCGAAGACTGCTGTTTGGTGATCCCAAACCGCCTTTGAGAAACCGCATGCCGGATGGGCCATGGCTAGCGCAAGCATGCATGTCACAAGTATTCGCCGCCTCATCCTTGCCCCTAATCTATGGTTTTGACCAAGCTCCTTACTGAACAGCAAAATCCTATCGCAGTAAATGTTTTTTGTCAAGTACTCCTATTTATCAAAGCTCCCCCTTGACGGATTTCGGAATATTCGTTGGCCTGTGATCGTTTGCCTGTGTGGACTCCAGCGGGGCGACTTGCGGACCGCAGAATTCCCGACTCGCGGCGCGGGGGCCTTTTCCTTGGGCTCCTGCGCGGCTGTTCTAGCAGGGCCGAGTTGGTGTAATCAAACCCGCGAAAAGAATTAATCAGGCCTTCCCTCTTGACAGATCATCTGCCTTGTGATAAAATCTCTCTAGGTGATTCGCCATGAACATTCAAAGCGATACGGCTACTTCTATTTGTAGCCAACTACAACCGTTGCCCGTTTCTATCGGGGTCCAGCTTGGAGCCGTTCGCGACTTCATGGCGGATCACCAGCCCCGTGGAGACGGGCATTTTTGTGTCTAAAGGAGGAACGCAAAATGTCAGGACTCGCAGGAATCAGTCATTGCCGTTTAGACGGGATCGTCGAAGACATCGCTCTTTTCAAGGTGGCAGATGACGGGCCGGTTGAAATCATGACCTACCCGCAACAGTGCTACGGGCCGTGGACATCGGGCGATGTTTTCATGCTGGCCCCCATCACGTCGGTGGAGCACTTACACGCCGGGGACCTCCTGGGAAACCTTTACGCTTTGCGAGAGAATCCCATCGCCGATGGAGACATTGAACCGACAAAAGACCCCAGATCGGCTGTTGCGATCACATGCAAGCGAATTCTGGGAATAATTCACGAAGCCCATGCAGTCGTCGTTTATGAGGAACAGATGTGCGAGATTCCCAAAGATCTAGAGATTCACAAATTGGATGGGATTGACTTTGTCCTGACGCTGCTTTGTGCTTCGAATAATGAGAGCTAGACAAACGGCTTCGTCGGGTGAGGGCATGTTCTTTGGCAAACCAAAAAGGAGGCTTGTTTACGCCTAGTCCGGCATCGCTGGCCTTAGCAGTCCTTACCCGACAGATACCCCTGCCAGCGGTGCCGGGCGTCATTTAAGAGGCATGCGCCATCTATGGATAGACCACGAAGCTTACACATTGACGAGCTGATCAGAACCTTTCTCGAGTATCTCCAGGTCGAAAGAGGGCATGCAGATAATACGATCAAAAACTACGGCTATGACTTGGATAAATATGAGGAGTTCGTGGAGAAAACACGCAAGGGCAAGATCGACGAAGTGACCCGTGATGACTTGGTCAGGTATTTGACGCAGAGGGAAGAGGAAAAGCTATCGTCTCGTTCTATTTCACGTTGGCTTGTTGTGGTCAAGGAGTTTCACAGGTTCTGCCTCCGGGAAGGTCTGCTCGGCTTCGATCCGACACTGAAACTTCGCTACAGGGAAATTCGCAAGCTTCGGCATGTGGCAACAAGAAAAGAAATCGAGATATTGCTCAACCAGCCAGATATGACCACAAGTCAGGGAATCCGCGACGCTGTCATGCTGGAGATGATGTACAGTGCCGGATTGAGGGTTTCTGAACTTATCAACTTGAAGCATAAATCTCTGCTTTGGGATACCGGCTTCGTCCGGGTTCTGGGAAAAGGCAGCAAGGAAAGACTTGTCCCATTAGGTGAGGTCGCCATCGATAAGTTACATGAATACCTCGACACTATTCCAGAACCGCACTCGGACTTTCTCTTTCTTACAAGATTGGGTAAACCGTTCTTGAGACAAGCATGTTGGAAAATGGTTAAGCATTATGTCCGCCAATCGGGACTTAAGAAGAAAATCACACCCCACACTTTCAGGCATTCCTTTGCCACACATCTGCTTTCGGGTGGGGCCAACCTGATGGCGATTCGAGAAATGTTGGGGCATGTTGATGTCTCGACGACGCAAGAATATCTCCACGTGGACATCGAACGCCTGAAGCGCATACACAAAAAGTATCATCCACGGGGATGATCTCAATCTCCCGGCATGCCCTTCGCATTTGACACATCGGAGGGTGTGCGGTACACTTTGTTTGGGCGGCTAGGATTCGCGGTCCGAAAAGCCGATCTTCCCGGCCCCGCCGCCCTCTTACCCTGGAAGGATTGAAGGAAGATCAATGACAAAAAGCAAGAAACCTAAGGCGAAGGCGAAGAAGAAAGCCGACAAGAAGACTGCCAAAATAAGCGGTGCAAACCAAGTCGAAGATGACCTGGACAAATTCATAGAGCGCCTGCAGAACGCTTGCAACCTCTATTATGCGGCGGTGACACTTGCGATTATCTGTTTGGATGTTTTCGATGACGCACTGGATCGGTCGAAGGCGATAGATGCATTGATCGAGGCACACGCCGAGTACAAGAACTATTTCGGAAAAACATCTGTGCTTCAAGACTTGCACAAAAAGAATCTTTCATCGGACAGGTTGTTGGAAGTCTGCGACGTCATTATCAATGAGACTATGAAGTCCTCTCTACCACCGCTCAGGTGGGTCAACTGGCGCATGTTTCCAGACACCCCCTTCCTGTATGTGTCGGATATGAATATTGCGCTCAATTTTACTACGCTCGGCGGCAAGCATCCACGTAAATGGAATGACTTAGCCTTCCACCTTGTTCATGCACAAGTAGAGGCCTGGAGTCGCCTAATCGAATATGCGCGAAGAGGCGAGGATGGGGTTAGAATACAGATAGCCGGGGCACACGAGAGGCATTCGATTTTCAGGGCTTCGCCACGTGGATTAAGCGGGCACACGTTGTTTGAGGAACTCTCACCCATCGAACGCCTAGAAGTGTTCGCGCATGACTACTGGCAAACCTGCGATGAATTCGCCCACCTGCAATTTGACTTCATCAATACGGGGAAATGGACGCCTCCGAAGGATGTGCAATACACCGCATCCCTGCCCTTGACCACACCAACCGAGCCGTTGATGGACTATGAGGTTAAACACCTGGAGGAAGAAGTCGGGAAGACCTCTCTCATCCCTTTCGATTCTCCATTCGATACGTTGCAAGGGCACAGGGACTTATCGTTTTTTTGTCTGCAAAATGAAATGATCTCAAGCTCTGATCTATTCTTTGGGGCAGGCGTCGAACCTTGTACAGATGATTTCCTTTTGCCCTATCCGCACGAGTGCGCCGATATCGATGAATGGCATAAGAAAAGCGAGGGCCCGATAGTGGCGCTCCAGCGGCGAATCAACATAGCAAAGAACCGCGAAGCAATAGGAGCATCAACGGCACAGGAAGGCACTGATGTAGCCCCGACCGCGAGAGGCATTACCCTTTCTATGCCTGATGGAAGCACAAGGGTTGTGACAGCAGAAGAGCTTGACCTTGAAAATATGCCGGACAGACCGGCTCGCGACCTCAATCTGATTCATTATTGGGCTCAAGAGATTATTGACCTCTTGGCACGCTCAGAAAAGGAAGATTTTCAAGGCCTGTTTCTAAATGAGATCGGTGACGAACTCTCGCGCGAGAACTTTTCTGAACATGTCCAGATTAAGCGATATGTTCGCGTGCTTAAGCGTCTCAACATAGTTAGTTTTCACTCGACTTACGGTCAATACTTGACAGGTGCATCTCCCTCAGATCGCCAATTGAAGCCCAAGAAAATCAGCCGCAGACGCCTCGTCTGAGCAAGTCCAACCCCTTCTATCTCCATAAGCCATTCCATAGCCATTCCATGAAATTATGGAATGCCCATGGGATATGATAGCGGCCTTTTGCGCGGTAGAATTATCATTAGTAGAGCAGCGCCGTTAAGTAAATGGAGGAAATCATATGCATGCGACCGCGACCGATCTCACACTTAGAGACGTATCACGTATCACGGGGTACAGGCCCCCACAGCTTAGGACGCTGGCACGCAATGGGCGACTTCCCGGCAGTTACAAACTCGGCAGACGCTGGCTTGTGAATCGTCAAGTATTCGAGAAAGTGCGTACCGGCACGGCGATAGTCAACAGCGACGATCCCGCGGGAGCGACACCGAGATAGGAGGGCGACGACATGGGCCTTTTCGGAAGTAAGACGCATAAGCAAACCAACATCTTTGGAAAGCCCGGCAGCGGGCCAGTGGGGTGACTGATGAAAAAGATATTTTTTGCGATAGTGATGCTGGTGCTGCTGGCTGGTTCCGCATACGGTGAACTGAAGTATGTGGTTGACCAGGAGCCGGCCCCGTCAGAGCCGGACAACTACGAGATCGTGACAAGGACGCCCGCGCTGGCCTCGGTATGGAATGACCGCTTTTACCATCTTGATTTACGCCTCAATACGGTTGAGGGGTTGAGCGGCACGGGACTACAGAATATAGTCGAAGACCTCACGCCTCAGCTTGGCGCCGATCTGGATACGAACAGTTTTGATATAAACATCTCGTCGGGCTTCCATCTGCTGTTCGGCGCGAACCAAATTGACGACGGCAGCGATAAGCTTGATGGTGAGCAGATAGCTGATAATACAATAGATGAGGATTCGCCTGATTGGGGGAGTGGTGCAGGGCAGATTGATGCTGATGATGTGCCAGAGAGCGTGACATTGCGGTTCGTTCATGTGGATTCCTCATTTCCAGGTGGGCCTAGCGCAGGTGATCCATTTTATCATACCACTCATAATACCTCATTTCAATATGAGGACTCGATGTGGAATCCTATTATCAATTATGGTACACCTGCTTTAGACCTGTATGTGGACACTGGCGCTGGCACTGATGGAATAGGATACGGGTATGCTTCCGGATCGGATGCTTATGCTACGGTTCAAGGTGCATGGGATGATCTTATTCCAGCAATTTTCAATGGGATAGTCACGATGTATATTTCAGCAGATACGTATGCCGAGGCGGTTATCCTGGCGGGTAAAGCACCCGGTAGCTCGACTGCAAGCATCACAATTATAGGGACATTGACAAATATCGACACAGGTAATGCTGATGCGGATTCAACTGTATTTCTCATTGAAGATGATGGGCAAGGATGGACTCCATCAGAACATGCTGGCAAGTTAGTACGGATGACCAGTGGGGCCACGGATGGGCAGGAAAGATTTATTGTTGATAATGATGCTGACACACTTACTCTTGCTTACCGTTTGAAGGTGGAGCCTGATGGTGATGACTTTTCAATCGATACCCTCGGAACTATCGTTAACCCTGGTGGAGGAAACGTCGGATTCGACCTATCCGCGCAACACAATGTAACGATAAAATATGTTGAAGTCACCGGTGGTGCCTATGGGGTGCTGGCACAGCGGGGGTGTCATAATCTCATCGTTCAGAGTTGCGACTTCGATACTCAGACTACGAACGGCATCTTTCTTCACTCCTCAACGGGAACCCTTCAAACTATCTATATTCATGCGTCCACCAATACAGGGCTGTTTCTCCAGGGAGCTTCTTTCAATATTTCCGACGCCTACATTGAGGGTAACAACACAG
>SDBT01012773.1_pt1 | contig 13482 bp, 17 predicted proteins | sample 2277101 | NCBI WGS metagenome assembly SDBT01 (sample SAMN10404973, study PRJNA504765) | marine sediment metagenome | isolation source: marine sediment core GS10_PC15, 103 cmbsf | place: Arctic Ocean: Southern Knipovich Ridge | collected 2010
CTGGCGACCAGCGTTGTTGCCGGCGCGGTCGGCGATGGCTCGTTTGTCGTCACCGCGCCGCCCAACGGCATGGTTGCAATCGATAGCGCGAACGGTCGCTTCTACTTCAAATACGGGGCGGCTTGGCATTACGTCGCGCAGACCGCCGGCATCCAGGTTCCGGTCGAGGAAATTGGGGACATGAAGATTGGCGATGAGATTTATTGCGTGATCGATAAGGTGATGTCCGATGGCGCGATGCACGCGCTTTGGAGGGTGCGCTAATGGCGGGCCGTAGGCGTCAGAGTAGCCGTCCCGAGCCGGTCCCGGCGGCACCACCGACCGGAGCGGCGCAGCCCGAGGCCCTGCCGGAAGCCGCCCCGCAACTCGCCACTCCGCTTGAGACGGCCACGGCGAATGCCCGCGCCTTTGAGGTCTTGGTCGGCAAGATGGAGCAGGAGCTCAATGAGGCGCGCATCAAGATGTTGAAATGGCAGGGTGCTGCCGAATACCTCGCCACCCTTGACTTTGGTCGCGGGCCGGGCCCGGAGAACGGCAAGGATACGGTCGACCCGCTCACGCCTGACGCGGGCGACAAGGAGACAAACCAATGATCGCCAAGGAACGCATGTACACCAACTCGCCGCAAACCAAACTGGTCCGCGAGGGTAGCCCGGAAGCCGCCTTTCTTTATGCCACCGTCGGCACCGAAATTCCCGAGAGCGCCGTCAAGCGGTTCGGCATTGTCGATGGCCGCAAGTTCACCAAGGAACCGAAGCCAGCCAAGAAGCCCGCTGACAAGAAGGCCAAGACGCCGGCGTCTGACAAAGCCAAGAGGCCCGCCGAGAACAAAGGCGGGCTGACGATCACCCCTTTGTCCGACGCCGACAAGGAATCGTGATAGCAAGATCGCCCAATAGATAGGAGTCCAATCTAATGACCGAAGTAAGGGTCGCACCTCAACGCACCGGAGCCGCTGGCGCAATACCGACGCGCACCGGCAGCCTGTCAACGTCGGATACATATCTCATCCGCAATGACGGCAAGACATTCATTTCGCTGCTGAAAACCGCTGCTGTCAATTGCGTGCCGACTATCGAGACGCCGGCAACGGTGGGCGGCCTTGCGGTTGCCGAGCAGACGGTGGCGACGGTTGTTGCGACGACCGGCGATGTCATTGCCGGCCCATTCGCGCCGGCCATCTTTAACGATTCCAGCGGTGATATGCGGATCACTTTTTCCGACATTGACGGCCTGTCGATTGCGGTCATACAGTTCTGATCTGGCCGCAACGTCATGACCACACTTACCCGCGTCAAGGAACGCCTGGAAACGGACCTCACCGATTCCGAACTCACCTCCATGATCAATGAGATCACGGCTGAGATCGAGGCCCGTTTCGGTATCAATGGAGCGATCACCGTCTTTCTGGATGGTGCTCGCAAATACCTTTCCTTGGTGCGGCCTTATGCGTCCAGCGCGACCATCACCGAAATCCTCGGCACCGATGAAACAGAACTGTCGGCTGATGATTTTCGTTTCCTTGATGGCGGGCGCACCATAGAACGGTTGTCCGACGGCACCAACGGACGCTCGCTTTGGGAGAAACTGGTCAAGGTCGTCTATACGCCGCTGTCCGACGCCGAGAAACGGGTCGAAGTCATCATCCTCTTGGTTCAATTGGGCATCGAATATCGTGGGCTCAAGTCAGAAAAGGCCGGCGATTACAACGCCTCGATGCTGAATTATGTCGAAGAGCGCGACAAGCTCATGTGGCGTCTATCGCCCAGGCGCGGATTGCTGGCGGCCTAAGATGACCAGGGGTGTAATGAGAATGCGCGCCGACATCGAGCGCAACGTAACGACCGAGGATGATCTATACGGTGGCGCAGCGATCCCTGACTTTCAGGCGTGGGCAACGCTCCCTTGCTTTGTCTATTCCAAGCAAGACCGAACGGAAGTGCTCATAACCGACGCCAAAAAAACGGCCTCGATCCAGGACTTTCGAGCGCTGTTCGCCCTCAATGCCGACATCCTAGAGGCCGACCAGATTGCCAGCATCAAAGATCGCAAGGGCAACGAGATCATCAAGGGCCGTTTCAGGATCGACTCGGTACAGCGCACGCATCGCCATCTTGAGGCGGCGCTGGAAAGGGTGATCTAGGATGGCCTTGAAATGGAACGGCAAGCGGGTGACGGCCAGGTTTCGCGCCGCGCAGGCCGTGGGCGTCAATGCGACGATGGCGGCCAGCGTTATCCACGCCAAGCGCAACCACACCTGGACCAATCGCACTGGCATTCTGGAGCGCTCGATCGGAACAGCGCAAAACGCCACGTTCGGACGCCGTGGCGTTCGTGGGGTATGGGGATCAATCGCCGTTGCCTATGCGCTGATCCATGAACTCGGCGGGCAGGCCGGGCGCGGATTGGCGGCCACCATCCGCGCGCGTCCGTATCTCAGACCCGCCGCCGCCGCACAGTATCCGGGGCTGGCCCGCCGTATCAGGATTGCAATGACATGAGCGCGGACCTCATAGATGGCTTGATGACATTCCTACGCGCCGACCCGTTTGTTACGGCGCTGGTGAGCGTCCGTGTTTTCAGTATCGAGTTGCCGGCGAAGGAAGCCGCCAAGATGCCGCGCAAGGCATTGGTCTTGAAGCCCTCGGGCGGCTCGACCTTGACCGGCGGCTCCTATGCCAAGCATGGCGCTCAGACATTCGATATATTCAGCTATGGCGAGACGCCTTTTGAGGCCGAGAAAGTCCGCCGCGCCGCCCATGATGCACTCAAGCAATTGCAGCGCGACGTGTCGGCTGGCGTGCTTATTCATTGGGTCGAGCCGGCGGGCGGCTTTGCAAACATGCGAGACCCGGACGCAAATTGGCCGATTACTTTTCAGTCTTTCCAGGCGTTCTATGCCGAACAGCCTGCCACATAGGAGGGTAGATTATGACCACTGCACCTTATGAGATCGTCGCATCGCCCTTCACCGCATGGTGGGCACCGACAGGAACTTCTTTCCCCGATCTGGCCGATTCGCCAGCCGCCGCATGGACCAAGATCGGAACATCCGGCGACCGCAATTATTCCGAGGATGGCGTTGTCGTCGCTCATGATCAGACGACTGAACTATTTCACGCGCTCGGCTCAACCGGGCCGGTCAAGGCAAGCCGCACTCAGGAATTGCTCATGGTCCGCTTCACGCTTTGGGACATGAACCTTGAGCATTATCGCTTGGTGCTAAACAACAACACCGTCTCATCGACGGCAGCGGCCAGCGGGACGGCGGGCATCAAGGATATCGATATTTACCGCGACCTCGATATAACCATGATGGCGCTCTTGGTGCGCGGCGATGTGTCGCCTGCCGGGACTGGCTGGAAATCTCAGTATCAAATCCCATGGGTATTCCAATCGGGATCGCCCGAGCCCGTCTACCAAAAGGGCGAACCGATGGGCCTGGAACTGGAATTCACCGCGCTTGAAGATCCGAATGCCGGGAGCGCCGCCGTGAGGTTCGGAAAGCTGGTTGTCCAGACCGCCGATGCACTCGCCTGATTGCTTGGTAAGGGAAGCCCGGAAGCTCAACGGCCTCGCGCTGCATCACAAGCGCGAGGCCGCACGTCACAGACGGCGGGCGATTGAATGCCGCGAGCGTCAAGCGAGACTGGAACAGGCGTGCAGAGACCTCGGGATAGAGGTCATATATGAAACTGGCGAAGGGAAAGATTCTCATGGCCGATCAAGTGCTGGATATCTCAACACTCATTGAGCGCCCGAAGATTGCTATCGACGGCAAGTTCTATAAAATCCGCTCACCCGAAGAATTATCGGTGATCGATCATCACCGGATGGAATCGCAAGGCCGGCGCATGGTGGAATTAACAGCGCTTCCCAAGCTGGAGCCGATTGAAGAAAATGAACTCAAGAAATTGCTGCACGCGATCAGCGACTTCATCATGGTCGACGTGCCGAAGTCCGTTCGCAAGAAACTGACGGACGCTCAGAGGGCTTCGGTGTCCGAGGTTTTTACCGCGCTTCCGCTGCGCAAGCACATGATGGCGATGATCGGAGAGGCGACGGCCCAGGCGGTCAAGGCAGCGGAAGCAAAACCGAAATCGACTGGGGGGAAGCGACGGCGCGCCTCCAAAGGTTCTACGGCGGGCCGCCGGGATGGTGGCTCTACAAAGCGCCCATCGCGCTCGTCAGGGCGCACCTGATAATGATGCCGCGTCTGGAGGCCGCCGAAATGCTCAACACATCAACAGCCGTCGCCCTGGGAACCGGGAGCCTCAAGAAAGGCGATGCCTCGCGCGCCAGATCACGGCTGATGCGCGAGGCGAACAAGGGCATGTCCCGCCGCGCGGCGAAGGCCAGCCCGGAGGTATTCAGGATGATGGGGATTGGCGTGGAGGTTGTGCCGGTGGAGGAAAATGATGACTGAGAGACTTGGCGAAGCCGTACTGGTTCTCGGCACCGATGATACCAAATATCGCCGGGGGATAAAGGACGCCAAGAAGGGTGCTGAATCCCTCGACAAGACGCTGGCGAAAACCGGCGGCGCGTTCTCCAAACGCCTCGGGGCGCTCGGCGGTAAGCTCAAGGCATTCGGCGGGCGTATGCGGTCGGTCGGCAAGTCGATGTCATTGTCGCTCACCGCGCCGCTATTGCTCATCGGCGGTGGCATTATCAAAGTCGCCGGCCAGTTCGAGGCCAGCATGAAAAAGGTCGAGGCGCTGACCGGGGCAGGTGGCGACTCGCTGGACGCCATGCGCGAACAGGCCAAGCAACTCGGCATTCAAACGCAGTTTTCGGCATCCGAGGCCGCCGACGCCATGGGCTTCCTTGCCATGGCCGGCTTCGATGCAAATCAGATACTGGCGGCGACCCCTGGCATCCTCGAACTCGCTGCGGCGGGCGAGCTTGAATTGGCGCGGGCCGCCGATATCGCATCCAACGTGCTAACGCAATTCGGCCTGGACGCCTCGGAGATCGGGCGGGTCAATGACGTGTTGGCGGCTACCGCTTCAACATCGAATACCAATATCGAACAACTTGCCGATGGCATGAAATTCGCCGGTACGACAGCGGCGCAAATGGGGTTTACTGTCGAACAGACCGCCGCCGCGCTTGGTGTCCTGGCGAACGCTGGCCTTCAAGGCGGCATCGCCGGCACGTCATTGAACCAAGCCTTTGTCGCCCTGCTCAAGCCGACCGGCGATCAGATCGATATGCAGGAAAGACTTGGCGTGACGCTCTTGGACAGCGAGGGCAAAATGCGGAGCATGACGGAGATCATCAATATCCTGTCTGAAAGGGGCGTGACCGCCACGGAAGTTTTGACGGCCTTCGGTATTCGTGGCGGTCGGGCTATTGGCGCGCTGGTCGCTCAGGGCGGCAAGCTGGAGGAACAGGTCGCCGTCTCGATCAACTCGACAGGCGTTGCTGCTGAACAGGCTGAGAAACGCATGGAAGGTTTCGAGGGCGCAATGAAGGAAATGCGGAGCGCTCTAGAGGGCTTGGCGATTGCCATTGCCGATAGTGGCCTGTTGGACCTAATAACGGACTTGGTGAAAAACATCACCGAATTCATACGCGGTTTAGCCGAGGCCAACCCCGAATTTATCAGGTGGGGGATCATGATTGCGGCGGTTGTTGCCGCCCTTGGACCTCTGCTCATCGTCTTGGGAACCGTGGCCTCGGCCATCGGCACTGTGGTGTCCGTGCTGGGCGTGGTCGCTGGCGCTCTTGCCTCATTACCCGTGGCGGCTGTCATCGCAGTGTTGGTGGCGGCTGGCGCTGCATTCTTCTTTTTCAAGGATGAGATCATCAGTGCATTTGGCGCAACTATCGACTTCATCGGCGCTGGCGTGGATAAGATCATGGGATGGGTTGGCGATCTAATTGACGTGCTATTTAAGGCAGCCGCCGCAGTCGGCGATTTTTTCTCAAGCGCGGGCGGGCCCGCCGGGTCGTCCTCCCTTTCTCAGCGCAGGCAGGGGAAGAAAGTTCCCGGTTTCCGAGACGGCGGCGCGTTCTCTATCGGTGGATCAGGCGGCGTCGATTCTCAGCTTGTGCAGTTCATGGCGACACCCGGCGAGCGCGTCACGATCACGCCGGAAGGCGGTGGCAACACCGGCTCGCAATTCAACATCGATGCGCGCGGGGCGGACCTCGGGATTGAGCGGCGCATTGAGCGCGCCATGGGCCGGGCCATCCAGGCGGCTCGGCTGCAATCGGGGAACGATATGGCGGCGGCCTTCGCCGGGGCGGGCGTCTAATGACCATCATCATCCCTGCCGATCCCATCCCGATCCGCGTCAGGCTGACCGGTGAAACAGCAGCAGCCCTCCTCGAAAGCCCATACAGCTATGCCCAGGATATAGAGAAACATACCGGCGAGCGCTGGTTACTTGAAGCCGAGTGGCCGTTGATGCAACAAGAATTCGGCGGGCCTATCGCGCGAGCCTTCGCGCAAGCCGGTCGTCACGACACATTCACTTTCGCCATCGGCATCCCGGCGAGAGGGACGGCAACCACGTTCGCGCCATCCGGCGGCGGCGGCGGAACCAAGACCCTACCGCTGTCGGCGGGGATTTCCGGCACCTTGAAGGACGGCGATTACATCGAGGTCAACGATGGTTCTGACAAACGGCTCTATATCGTCACGGCGGATGTCTCGGATGCGGCTAACAGCATTACGGTATGGCCGACACTACGAGGCACACCCGCCGCCGCAGTGGCCGTGGGCGCGTCCGCACGGGGGACGTTTAGACTCAACGTAGGGGGTTTGCCTATAGACGTGATTTCGCCCATCCTTTACGACATAATCATTCAAGCGACTGAGGCATTATGAGATGAGCAATGATCGCGGGCTCGCTGCGCCGCTCGTCACCGAATTGACAGGCGGTAAGATGCAACCGCATATCCGGGTCGAGTTGGAATTGCCGTCAGGCACGACAAGGCTATGGTCGGGCCGGGGCGATCTGACGGCGGATGATGCCGACGCGGCCAGCCAGACATGGAGCGGTGACGCCCGGCTGCTCGGGGTTGATCGGCTTGAGGAAACCATTGGCCTTCGCGCCACCTCGGCGACCGTGCTGCTGTCCGGCACTGACGCAACGCTGCGCGCTGCCTTCATCGATGACGATTGGAAGGGCCAGGCGGGCAAGGTGTGGATCGCGCTCATGGACAGGGCAAGCCCAGGGACCGAGCTTGGCGTGATCATGCAGTTCTACGGGACCATGGATTTCGTCGAATTCGATGAGTCCAGGGATCGGCCCTTGATCCATTGCACCATCGCCGGAGCGTTCTCCGATGTCCGCGAGCGCATGGTCAGGCTAACCGACCTCGATCAACAGCGCCGCTTTGCCGGCGATCTTGGTTTGCAGTATGTGACATCGGTTCAAGAGACCGAGGTCAGGATCGTGCGGGTGTAAGCAATGGGCTCATTCACATTCACAATTAAACCTCTGAGCGACCTCGGTAATTCCATTCGGCGAAACCGCCGACAATTGGCCGAGCGGCTTGGCCGGTCAACAATCCCCGAGAACATCGTCGCGCCGAACCTCGCGGCACCCATCGTCTATGGGCGTGCGCTGGTCAATGGCCGCCTGGTGTTCGCGCACAAGCCGTCAAATACCACCATCACGCATATGGTGTACGTCTATGCGGCGCATGAGATCGAGGAATTCGAGGAAGTCCTGTATTCGGGCCGAACGATTAACCGCGATGGCTCGGGGCGCGTTGATGAAATCGATGCTGCTTTCGGCTGGATCGATATCTATGAACACCTTGGGGCCGACTCACAGGCCGCCGATCAAACGCTGATCAACGAAGTCGGCACGGACATATGGACAACCAATCATAGACTACGCGGGCTGGCCTATCTCTATATCCAGACGGCTTTCAACGCGGTCAAATTCCAGACGGAAACGCCCGAAGCACAGCAGACAATAATTAAGGGCGCAAAGGTTTTCGACACTCGCACTTCCACCACCATCTATTCGACAAACCCGGCGCTTTGTCTTAGGGATTACTTTACCAATACAGTGTATGGCCTATCAAGGCCGACCGCCGAGATGAACGATACAGACACCACGCAGGCGGCGAACGATTGCGACACTCAGGGTTTCACCATCGGCGGCCTGATCTCGACCGACATGGGCGCACCGGACATCGTTGACAGATTGCTTGATGCCATGGGCGGCACGATCCAGCATGTCAACGGGCAATACACGATGAAGGCCGGGATCTGGGAAGCGGCCACGGTGACGCTTGATGAAGACGATCTGTTGACCGGCCAGGAACCGCGCATTGCCCCGAAGGTGCGAGGCAATGTCCTGATCAACGGCATGAGGGGGACGTTCACCGAGCCCGCGCGCAAGTGGCAGGAAATGGACATCCCCTCAATTATCAACGCTGGCTTCGTCACCGAGGACGGCGGCATAGAGCGCTTGGGCGACATGAGCCTGCCGGTGGTGACTGACGTAAATCAGGCGCAGCATCTTCTATCGATTGCGCTCTTGCGGATGCGCCAGCAAGTCACCGTTAGGGCGGGCTTCAAGCTGGCCGCGTTGCAGGCGCGGGCCGGCGATATCATCGCCCAGGATTATGTGCGCAACGGGATAACATGGAGCGCCAAGACTTTCCTCATTGACACCCTGGCGTTGAGCATTCAGGCAGACGGCTTCACCGTCGATCTGGATTTGCGCGAGATCAACGCCGCCGTGTTCACCGCGCCGTCATTTACCGCACTGCCGACAGTCAACGAGATCATCATCTTCAAACGTGAAAAAACAAAAGAAGAAGCCAAGCCCGAAGAGATTCGCGTTGCCGGATTGGAATTGATCAACGCTACACAAATTAACGGTGTCGATTATGTGGATGACGATGCAGAATTCGCTTGGCGACAGACATCAGTTGGCGAGAACTTTGAGTTCGGATCGGAGCCGGCTGGCGCTGGAACTGGTGCTCCCAGTCGTGATTTTCGAGACTATCATATTAGAGTTCTGAATGCCGACGGATCGCTTCGCCGCGAAGTATTTACGGCCAATAATAAATGGACTTATTCCCTGGAGATGAATCAAAAAGATGGCGACGGAACGCCGTCAACCGATTACACAATGGAAGTGCGCGCCCGTACATTCGGTGGCGATCGAGACTCGGGACCGCAAACTCATTCGGCGCGCAACCCGAAACTTGGCATAGACGAATTTGCACCGATTGATTATGTGACCGGGGCTGTTGATTGGGATATGGGAGAGAAACCGAAGCGAATCATTCTATTGCAGGCGAACGCGACACTTCAAAATCCAACCAACTTCAAACAAGGTGGGACATATATTTTATACGTGGCCCAGGGTAGCGGAGCATTTACGCTTGACTATGGCAATCTCTATCATTGGCCTCAGGGTGCCGCGCCTGTCATCACCACCACTTTTGAGGCTGTCGATGTGCTCACCTTCATAGTGCAGGGTACAGGTGTGTTCGGCGTTCATCAGGGAGACTTTAGCTGATGTCTCCGATGCACACATTCCCGATTTGCTTTTGGGCGGGCGGCACCATTCTTGTCAAGAATACTGGCAGCACCCACGGGCTGCGATCTTCCGGGCTCGCCGGTGTGTCGGATGGCAAACTGGGCACGATGGCGCTTTGGGGCAAGATAAGCAGTGATGGCGTTCTCTACACTGCCGTTAATGGCGGCGGAGACGTGCAAGTGCTGGCGATCATTTCCTTTGGCGGCACGCCGTCCCGACTGGAAATGAGCAATGCTGGACCAGGCACACCCAAGGTGCTCGACGCGGCGGGCATAGCAAATACTCATTTGGCGGGCCTTGATGTCTGGGCATGGTATGGATTCTCGTGGAACAGCGGCGCGGGCAGGGCGTCGATGTATCTCAACGACACCGACGTGCAGGACCACGGATCATTTTTCAGCGATAACGATACGGCGGAATATACATCGGCGAATCATCGCGTCTACGCAAATGCAAGCGGCGTCGCAAACCCGCGCGGGTGTTTCAAGCACTTCTATCTGAATTTCAGCACTGAATATGATTTCAGCGTGACAGCAAATCGCCGGCTGTTCATCGATGGTTCAGGCAATCCGGTTACGCCACCTGCTGGCGATGTAGTCTTGTTGAACGGCGACCCCTCGGACAATTCGGGAAGCGGTGGCGACTTCGCAATCGTCAACGGGCCGTTCGGTTTGTGCGACAGCGCACCTTGAGGTAAAGAAAATGGCCCAATACAAAACAGGCACGGTCACAGTCACCAACGGATCAACGGGAGTCGTCGGCGTCGGCACACTGTTCGCCGCAAATGTCACGGTCGGCGATTGGTTCATTCGGAAAGGCGACGACGTGAGCTATCAGGTGGCAACCGTCACCAACGATACGAATCTTGTGCTGGCCTCATCCTATCAAGGGACCAACGCGGGCGGCGTTGCCTATTCGGTGACCAAGGACTTCACGGCGAATTTCAATATCCCATTGCTCTCTCGCGGCGATATCGATACGGCGACCGTGTTCGCCCGCGCCATGTCTGAGATCGATATAGCGATAGGCCAGAACACCGGAGAATGGCTCGACTTCAACAAGACGCCTACCTTCGTTGATGCCGACACCTTTACCCTGGTCGGCGATCAGACCGGCGAGTATCACGTCGGGCGGCGCTTGAAGATCGTCGATTCCTCAACCCTTTACGGCATCATCACGTCGTCGGTGTTCACGTCCCTGACCACCATTGACGTGACCCTGGACACCGGCTCGATCACAGGGGCCATCGCCACCGTGCAGCTTGGCATCGTCACCGCGGACGGCAATCAGTCGGTGAGCGGATCAGGCATCAAGGGCGGCACGCCGGAAGTCGATACTATCGCCGAGAACACGGCGGCAACCGGCGTCACGGTTGATGGCGTGCTGCACAAGGACGGGCTGGTATCGACCGGCACGCCGACGACCGGCACGCACGCGGCGAACAAGAGTTATGTGGACGCCTTGGTTGTCTCCGGGGTGTTCTGGAAACAGCCGGTTCGAGTCGCCAGCACGGCGAACCTGACGCTTTCCGGTGAGCAGACCATTGATGCCGTGGCGACTTCGGCTGATCGAATACTGGTCAAGGATCAAAGCGCGGGAGCCGAGAACGGAATATATGTCACCGCCGCCGGGGCATGGGCGCGCTCTGTCGATGCCGATGAAGACGCCGAGGTAATCGCCGGGATAGCCGTGGTTGTTGCCGAAGGCACGGCGGGCGGCGACAAGGCTTTCATCCTGACCACCGATGATCCGATCACGGTGGGCGCGACGGCACTGACCTTCGCACAGTTCTCAGGCGGTGGCGGCGATACCCTGCCGATTGACGACGGGACAGCGGTTGTCAAGGGCTCCGCTGATCCGACCAAGCTGCTGAGGCTTGAGGTTGATGGCCTGACCGGGGGCGTGACCCGCGTCTGGACGGCACCCGATCAGGACTTGGATCTCACACCCGGTCAGGACTTCGCCAACGAGGCCGGCCCGGCAACTCATTCGACGCTCGGGATCACCGACACATTCAGCGGCAACGACAACGAAATGAACCGGGTCAATTTGAAAGATCATGGGTTCGTGATCAACGCGCTGGGCGACCTCGGCGGCGGCACCGACGATCTGGCTTTCACAAGCGGGAATTTCATCACTTGCCTGGTTTCGACCGGCGCGCAAACATTCACGTTCTCGGGCTGGGCGGCCAGCGGGACGGCCATGGTCAATACAATCGTCATCGAGAATGGCGAAAGCCAAGGCGCGATCACCTGGCCGGGCGCAATGGTCTGGATCACCAACGGCGGCAATCAGCCAATCCTGAAAACCAGCGGCAAGGATATCGTCACGCTGATGAGCGTTGACGGCGGAACAACCGTCTATGGCTGGAGCACCGGCGTATCGTCGGAAAGCATCACGCAAACGCACGCCAAGGTCGGGGCCACTTCCGGTTGGCTGATCGACGGGGCCGATGATTTGGGCCTGCTGGCGACGTTGCCTGCCGCCGAGACCGGCACGTCGACGCTGATTGTCCCGCTCAATGGCTTGAAGGTCGGGCAGACGATCACCGCGTTCAGCCTCATTGGGCAGATCGAGAGCGCCGGCGAGACCGTGATAATCGACGCCGACTTGCGCAAGCATACCGCCGCCGCAGGAGACGTGGCGGACGCCAGCGTGGCGACCATGACGCAAATCAGCAAGACGGCTGACTATCTGATCAATGACACCAAGAGCGGCCTGACCGAAGTAATACAGATCGGCGAGACGTTCTTCATCCTGATCACCGGGACCACCGGGGCCTCGGCTTCCGATATCGCCATGCAAGGCGTCACCGTCACGGTTACGGAGGGCTGACCAAGTGCAACTCCTATCGGCGCAACTCGGGGCCAGCCCAGGGAAGGGCGGCCCGGCATACGCCGCTCAAGGCGCGGCCTTCGATGGCGCAACCTGGCTGAGTAAAACCACGGACCTTACCGGGGCAGCCAATGGCAAACAGGGAACATTCTCGGCATGGTTCAAGAAGGACGCGGCCATTGATGGGGCGAATGCCGTTGTTCTCAACGGGGCCAGCGGGCGCATTACAATATTTTGCCAGACCGACAACACCTATCGATTCCAGATCAGGGATACATCAGCCCTCACTCGGTTGAGCATTGACACCGTTGCCGCATTTACCGCCGCGTCCGGCTGGCATCACCTTCTTGCATCCTGGGACATGGCAGTGGCCGGCTCGGGCCGAATCTATGTGGATGATGCGGATGATTACGCGGAGACCACTTTCTCGAACACGACGCTCGACTATACAGGCGTCAATTGGATAATCGGTTCCAACGCAGTCGGCTCGTGGTCGCTTGGATGGCATGGCGATATGGCTGATTTGTATTGGAATCAAGGCGTCTACTTCGATTTCGATACGCCCGCCGAGCGGCGGAAGTTTATTACCGCGACCGGCTCGCCCGTCGATCTTGGCGCGGCTGGACAAAACCCGACCGGCGCAAACCCTATCATATATCACTCAGGCGCTGTTGATGCCTGGCACACCAACAAGGGCGATGGCGGCGGCTTCACCGAGAACGGAGCACTAACGGCGAGCCCGGCCGACCCGTAGGCGACCGTAGCGAAATTGACAAATCACCCTCCATATGCGAAACGGTAGACGCCTGAGCATGGAGTGAACAAGGAATAGACCGATGGCCGTTCATGTTGAGAAATTGACCCTCACCCATAGCAAAGCGGATGTTGCCGATGCGTCGACACAGATCATCGCCGCTGATGCAGCGCCCGAGGGGGCTACACCTCGCCGATACATCCTCTTGCAAAATCAGGGCGATGAAGATGTCGATGTCCGGGTTGGCGTTGCCGCCGTGAAGGATGAGAGCATACGCATGTACGCCAACGGCGGGACGTTCGAGTTGAAGCCCGTCGCCGGCCAGTTCGATAATCGAGCCATATTCGGTATCCACGTTGGATCGGGCGGCAC
>SDBT01012774.1_pt1 | contig 13481 bp, 17 predicted proteins | sample 2277101 | NCBI WGS metagenome assembly SDBT01 (sample SAMN10404973, study PRJNA504765) | marine sediment metagenome | isolation source: marine sediment core GS10_PC15, 103 cmbsf | place: Arctic Ocean: Southern Knipovich Ridge | collected 2010
ATTACACCTCATTTAATATTTTTAACAATTTGGGCACTATAAGCCCAATTATTAATTATTTGGTTCGTATTTAACTCTTAGTATTTCTACATTTCTCTACGGAAAAGGTCGAACGTAATTAAACTGACCTTCTTTGATTATATCTTCTGTAAGAGGTTCTGGTTCTCCACCTTCTTTTGTATGAGCTGTCGTTAATTCTATATTTTTAGTCTTATCTTCATTAAATAAAGAATCTAAATATTCGTCCTTTATTTTTTTTTTAAAGATCTGAAGATATTTATTGTAAATCTCTTTAAATGTAGTTATTTGGTTAACCATATTTGTACCATCTCTATAAAAGAAAGTTGCTTAATATTCTAGTCATTCTTTTCAATCTTTATCTGTAAAATCTTGATTATGATTATTTCCTTGTTTATTATTTTTGTCATTCTGTAATTGAATATCTTGAATTAAGTTTTTAAAGTTTCTATTAAAAAATAATTAATCCTACAATATTCTAGATTTCCAAACTATATAAATCAGAATTAATAATTTGACTCTATTTTGGTTTTCCTAATCAAAAATTTTAGAACTACTGAATACAAGCTGCCGAAAGTGATTTTCAACCCGTTAAATCAAAATACTCTTACCGCTAAGAACTCACTATGTGGTCCAGAAGCGAATCTTAAGAAAATAAATTTGAATTAAATGTTTTTATTTTTATTTTTTTTCATAAATTTTTGACTCTGATAAAATATAAAATCAATAGTCAATTTTCTTTTTAACATGGACGGTAATAGATTCACAAAGGAACAGGCTCTGGAGTTCCTAAAGCAAGAAGCGTTGAAAGAAATATCTGAAGTTTCGGATTTTACTCGTTTTCACACGCGGGTATTTTGCGTCGTTGCGAAATACGGGATGCAAATAAAAGCCAAAGAGGAAGGGCTACTCTCTGGAGACGAGTGGAGTAATCCTGCTTCTAAAGATATTCTAATGAAGAGGGTGATAGAATTTTTTGATAAACACATCAAATAAGATTTCCATGGAATTCTTAAGAATAAAAGATTTTATAATAATAAAAAAGATTAAAATATTAACAAATGTGACTCCTTTGGAACCTTAAATTATAGGTGAAAAGTGTGAAAAAAAAAGTTATGTTAGTATTCGCCCATATTTCATTAGTTGTTGGAATGATGTTAATGACATTTTGGGCTTTTATTCTCACATTCTATATAGTTTTAGGAACACTATTTACTCAAGTTTATATGATGCCAATTGGATATTTTATGCTTTATTTCTCGTTTTCAATGGGAATCGTTTTAATTGCTATTGCGATAATTCTTTTTGTTTTAAGAACAAAAAGAGCAGAGTAAATCTAATTCTAATTTTCTTTTTTAATATAAATCTAAGAACCTATTATATTAACATAAATTATTTATACAAAATTTAAAATATAAATAAGAATAAAATGAAAAACACTATAATAATAATTTTCTTTTATTATTGTCCTGAATGTGATGATTTTACTTATTTCTCTTAAGTTAAAAGTTTTTTATTATTAAACAGTTATATAGATATGCAGAAAATCAAAAGAAAAAGAATAATTTTGGTGTAAATAATTTGATTAATGAAAAAGTAGAATTAGAAATTATATTAGAAAACATAATTGGCAAATTAATTGAAAATGATAGTCATTTACTTCAAATAGATTCACACGAGCTCTCTTTATCATTTAGAATTGGGTTATATCTTGCGGAACAATTTGAAAATTGGGATGTTGATATGGAATATAATAGAAGAGGCACTGAAAAAAAGAGAATAGAAAGAGATAATGAACTTAGTTTGCTTAGACCTGATTTAATCGTTCATAAAAGAAATAATGATGATTATAATTATATTGTTATTCAAATAAAAAAAGATACATATGAATTAAATGGAGATGAAGTGAATAAAGATAGGGATTATTTAAAGAAATTAACAATGGATAATGGACTTTTTAATTATAAGTTTGGTATATTATTGTATTTTTATTGTAGACAACAATCAACAACTCGTACATTAATTGAATATTATAAAAATGGTCTATTTATAGAGTAGGAGAATTTTAAGGAATAAAAATATTAATTTTAAACTCGATTGTTTAAGAAAATAAAATTAGGACAAGTAAATGAGAATTTCAATTGTTCAATCTCAAAACAATCTCAGTCTATATTATTCACATTTCGCTCAGCCTTCCATCTGATTATTATTTCGAAGGTTTTCTGAATTTAATATTATGTTCAAATAATAAATTTAATCTGATGATTAGAAGTGAGAGCTTTATCATAGAAGAATGCTAATTTTTTAAGAATAGCTCGGGATTGCTTTTTTATTCGGTGTTGACACTCTTCGGGAACTTGATCTAGCAACCTTTTCTTTTTTCTATCAATTATAATGTCTTATTTATATTATCAAATAAGTTTAGCTTTTTAAATGATTTGATAAATTCTCTAATTTTAATTCTAAATTGAAGATTTTCTGGCAAGTCTATTTGATTTAATTCTTTATTGAATACTTTTTTAAGCATTTCAATGAAACTATCTTTTTGCATAACACGGTATGAATAACTATAATGATCAAGATTGATTGAAATCTCTTCACCAGCGATAATTAGGTAATCAATTTTTCTATTTTCCAAGTAAAAGTAATTTTTAAACCTTGCAATGATATTTTGAACCGCATCTTTTTTATACAGATATTTCTTATCAAATTTAGCTAATTCTTCAAATAAAAGAATATAATTCGAATTCAGATCATAAGCGATTAATTCAGGGTGGGAAATATGGTTTAAGTCGGTAAAATTTCTATGGTCTAAAAGATTTTCCAGAGGAATGACTTCAAACCCTAAAAGATAAAAAATTCTGGCAAATTTTTCGCATTTAGAAGAATCTTCAATTTTACTCCAGTCAGAATCTAAAAACTCGATGATTTCATTGATTTCATCAATTTTTAAAAGAGAGATCCTATTGATTGCTTTCTGATATAAATGATTGTGTGTAAGAATTTTTAATTTTAATAAAATTTCTTTTTCAATTAGTGTTTTAACGAAAATGGAAAAATCGTTTTCTAAGAAGTCTAAGGGAAGATTTATGGTATTTCTATAATCATTTAGAGAGAAATTTGGTAGTAAATCTTGATTATCCCTGTAATATTTTTGAAAAGCTAAAATATTTTTCACGCTTTTAACTTTTGTTTTTTCTATAAAATCAGTAAAATCACCTAAAGAATCGAAGAGTATGCTAAAAAAATCCAACCAAAATGAATCCTTCTTTTGTATAATATTTACTTGATCTCCATATTTGGATGAAAATAGAGATAATACATTTCTAGTATGGTTTCCTTTCTTATCGAATAATTCTCGAAGCTCAATATTAAGGTAAGGATACAAATCCTTGCAGAATGCAGGAAAAAATTCTCGATATTCTCGATATTTTTCAGTATCCAAAATCTCCCGAAACTTTTGTGTGAATAGCAATAACCATTCTTTTTTATCTTCCATTTTTACTTAACAATTATGTTTTTATAATTAATTTAACAACTAACCTAATCTTCAAGGTCTTGTTTAAAAATTATATTTCTCGTCTTTCTATAGTTTATAATTAAAATAAATAATTAAATGTTTTATTTTCAATTATATAATTAGTACTTGTTCAAGGATAGATCGCATGGACAATAGAGAAGGAGCAAAAGAAGCAGTACGATTTGCTAAAAAGCAATGGAGGCAAAACAAACCAAAATCCGTAGAAGCGAGAAGAGTCAAAGACGAGAAGGTTATGAAGTTCGGCTTCCCTCCGCTCGTATTGACGGCTAAAGCTCCGGTTAAGTTCGTTGTGTGCGCAGAATACGCGGACACCATAACGATATTTCAGTTTTCCAACACAGGGCAACCACTAGGGTCTAAAATTTTCGAAAATTCGATTGAGATTAAAACAGAAATAATAAAAAAAAGCAAGCTAATCGATAAATTTCCAAGAAAACGCCCTTCTCGAGCTTAATTTTAAACCGCAAAAACAAACAATTTTTCAGAAACAACTTTGTATGCAAAATCACGTTTATGAAAACTATCATAGTAAGTAAGAGTTAGAATATGGGTTAAAGGGAGCTTTGGTCTTCTGCAAAATCTTCTAGCTTTTTTTCGTCTATCAGCTTGTATTTTTTTGGAGAACTATTGTTAATTACTTCTAACACGCCCTCCCTTACTAGAAACCTCAACGCGTGGGTATAGAACTGAACTGCGATTCTGAGGCCTCCATCAACTTCAGTTTGCCGCCTAACAATTTTTACGCTGACTACGCGACGATTTTTTTCTTGCTTTAGTTTGAGAATGGTTTTTGCTGTTCTTTCTAAGTATTTCGGTTCTTTCGACGGATTACGCATTTCTCAACCTCAATATAATATTTATCTTTTATTCTAATATAAATTTTTTTTACTAGTAGACAGTAGGATAGGGAATTATCAAGAAAGATTCTTTTTGGACCGGTTCTAATAAGATTTTTTTTCTTTCGACGAGTTTATCAAGCGCGAGGTTGTACAAATTTATGGTATTGGAATCTTTCATTCCAAGCTCGCATCTAACTTGGTACGCGCTAGGATGGATTCCTTTTTGCCACTCTCGTTCCACTATTACGAGCAATTGTTCGCACTTTTTATCTAATTCAAACCGTTTATCTTTAAACTCGTTTGCTATGTTTTTCTCACCTATTCAATCTGTCCACAGGTAAGCGTGGCAATAATTCGTTCAATATTAACCTGGGATGAGGGAATATTCGTTCTATCTCGTTTTCCTCACCTATGACGATGATTTTATATTCCTCGAAATACGCAAGCACGGCATAAAAAAGACTTTTAGCGCGAAAACCCCTTATTTTCAAGTCATAGATTATTTTAGCTAAGTTAGGACAATATTCAACGGACTTTAGGATACCTTCATTATCATCCAAACTGCGAAGCTCCCACCGCTTACAAAGCTTTAAATCTTACCGTTACTCCAGACGGAGCTTATAAAACGTTAAGAAAGTGGGTTAATAAAGGATTGTTAATAAAACACAAGAAAGAAGAGTTTATCATGGGAAGGCCTAAAGAGCTGCTTACTTTAACTCCCGAAGGCGAAGCGCTTTTTTTCAGGTTGAAGGAAGCGCTTAATAACAAGAAAGAAAAACAATGACTTATTAACAGACCGTTAAAACAAGTTCTATTCTTTCTCAAGGTGATTTGCTACTTGGAAGATAAAAATGGTTAACAGAAAACCTTGAAAGATCATATTCTTATACCCTTATGTTACATAATACAAAAAATTTAGAAAGTTCTAAAAAAAGCACTTTCGAAGAGAATTAGAAGATATTAGTTTTGACCGTTTCTTCTCCAAACGCTTTCCAGATGGTATTATGGACTTTTTCTAAGACGCTCTCTTCTATTTCGTAATTGTGCTTTTTTCTCATTTGGTAAAAATGAAAAAGGAAGGTAATAAGTGTGATCTTGTAGGAATATCAACAATGACTACATCATTTCCAAATGCTGTAAAACTCGCAAAGATTGCAAAAAGATATGGTGCCTATGTTGTAATGGGAGGGTACCATCCATCTGCGATGTACGACGAAATTTTTGATATCCTTGAAATTGATGCTATTGTACGTGGAGAAGGAGAAATAACTTTTAAGGAATTCGTTATAAACGGTCCTTCAACCCATGTTAAAGGATTGAGCTTCAGGGATGAAAGTGGAATTGTACAGCATAATCTTAATCGTGAAAAGATAATGGATCTCGACTCGTTGCCATTTCCAGATAGAAGCGTGCGGGTAAATAATCCGATATTTAATAAACACGAGGTCATAGTTACATCACGCGGTTGTAATGGTGTTTGTACATTTTGCGCAAATGATTCTGTCCATGGTCGATGGAGAGGGCGTTCCCCAGAAAATGTTGTTGAAGAATTGAAAATCTTGCGTGAAAAAAATCCTAATCTATCCACAGTCCACATATGGGACGCAAATTTTATGCAAGATGGTGAAAGAGTAGCCAAAATCATTGAGCTCATCAAGGAGAATGATATCATTTTTAAATACTTCTGTGAAATGCGCGTGGATCACATAAATAAAAATCCTGATTTAATTAAAGGATTAGCAGAAATAGGAATGGAATGGATTGCAATTGGTATCGAGAGCCCTAATCAAGAGCGCTTAAGAAAATTGAAAAAGGGGATTACTACAGCTGGCGTAGAAAAAGCTATCAAGATTTTAAAAGATAATAAAATTAACATTGTTGGGTATTTAATGATAGGTGATCCAGACGAGACGATGGAACAAGTGAAGGAATATCCTGTATATGCAACGAGAGTTGGCGTGGATAAGATCATGTTAGCCATACAGACGCCACATCCGGGAAGTCAGTTGTTCAAGGACATGAAGAAAGAGGGCGCTTTGATTTCATATGAATGGGAAAAATACGATATTGGGCATTCAGTAGCAAAATTAAAACACATGACTAACCAGGAATGCGAAGTTCTCATGGATTGGTGTTGGGGTAAGTATTATAGCCCCATATGGGCATTTTCTCGGGAAAAATCACTTAAAGAAGCGTTTTTTCGCTATTTGGCTTTTGTTTGGATTGGTTATCCTGGTTTTTTCATTCACGCTCGTTCTAAAGAAAATGTCGAAAAAAATTTGAAAGCTTATATCTCAGCAATGCGAGGTAATTACGATTTAAGCAAATATGAATACAGGGATGCGGAATATCTTGATGACTTAAGGGGGTGTGATTTTCAATTGACTTTTCGTTTCAATGATGGAGAAAATATTTCTTTATTAGTTTCAATAGACAAAAACAGCAAGTTAATGATGGAAATATTTGATGGAAAGAGAAAAGATATTTTTCTCAATTTTACGCTTAACTCAAATGATTTCATTGATATAATTAAATCTTTACCCATGCAAACCACCTCGCTCATACATTGGGCGGGTTTCAATTTTAACAACTTGAAAGCAAATATTCAAGTTTTCAAGACATTCTCATCAATGGTGGTAAAAGCAGTTAGATTAGATACGATAAATTATAAAAAATTACCAAAATTTTTGATTGTGTTGGGAAAATTTTTCCCCCAGCAATTATATGAACTAACTAGAGAAGAAATCTCAAATTTTAACAATAATGAGAGAAATAGAGCATATCAGGGCAATCTAATGAAGAACTTGGCAAATTCGGTGAAAAATCTTTTATATAAACAAATATTTTTCCCTTTTACAGTCCTCGTTCCTGTTGAATAATAATAAATTTAGGTGTTTTTTGCTTATATTTTATCTTTTTTATTTTTAATTTCAAGTTTTAAACACTAACAAAGGGAACGATTATGGTAGAAAAAGCTCAAACGTAAAAAGCATAGTAAGCCAAAAAACCTTAGACTCGAAGAAAATTAAAGTAAGCAGTAAAGGAGAGAAGACACAGTGCGAGTTTTGTAAAGAGAGATACTCAGATGTGATTAAACACTTACAAAAGTGCCACCGAAACCTCGGCAACGCCCCTAAGATCGAAGTCGATTGAGACAATTTAGAACAATACCAATTATTCGAAAAATGCTTAATTAAAAACCCCATTACCGATAAGATGAAGGAATTCAACCAAATCCTAGCCCCAAAAGGCAATCCTTTTTAAAAATTCGAGGAAGAAATGCTGAATTACGCACACAACCTAACTAAAGCTCACAAAGATAAGATGATTCACCAGAAACTTGATGAAATATTAAATCGAAATTAATTTATCATAAGTTCGCATTTGTTACGCTCCTAGCAGATTGATCTGGATTAATAACAGAGATGCAATTATTATAATTCCCGAGTTCACGAACCATGCCAGAGCGGAAGCGAGAATACCTTTTTTAAAAGGTTCAGTTCCTAGGGCAGTAACTATTACTGCTACTACGATGGAACTAAAAACAAAAACATACATAATCACTAGATTCGTTATACCTGTGATTATAGGTATTGCACTAACAATAAAGAGAGCAATAGTACCATTTAGAGCATTAATCGAGTCGAATGACTTCACGCCGAATCGTTTAGATAATACACCCATTAGATTATAGATAAATAAATACTCAATGACCACGAAACCAGACCCTAATATAGTAACTGTTATAATAAGAGATATAGTGAATATTAAGAGAAAGCTGTTGAACTCTGAGTTTATTATAACTCTTATTGCCACCCCGATGATAACCAAGAATGATACATATATACCCGCTACAGACGCATGCTTAATCTCACTTGGTTTCTTTGGTCTCTCACTAGAACGGGGATGCGTGGAGAAGAGTCTCCAGCGAGAACCTGTCGTTCTATTTTTTACTTTTCTGAGAGTCTTATTGTGCTCTTCCATTTTCATTAGAGCGCTACTGAGTGCGGCGGGATCAGATGTAATATCGGCCAGTGTCTCAATGTTTCGTCTCATCGAGAGTGATAAGATTAGACCAATTGACATTATCGTCACATAAGCGAACACCAATATAATGGGTGTGTATAATGCTATTTGTACAACAGAAAGCAACACAGTCAGCGACAGTATCCCAGGCATCATTAATGTGAGGTTGTGCATTTGGTGGATGTGATTATCCTCGTGATTTATGACCTCCGAAAACTCTAATTCGTTAAGAAGTCCAATGAGTCCCGTGGTTACTATGATATATCCGAAATATTTCCAGAATCCCACCGCTAGGGCATTTGCGATTTGATCATCTATTTCATAGACAGACATGCCTAACTTGCTTTTCCCGATCAGTTTAACCGAACCTTGCTTCAATGAGCTCTTCAGAAGAATTCGTGCAATGAAAATGTACAAAACTAAATTCAATACTCCACTAAGAACCAAACTCAAGGTGAGTCCAATGAAATCTATGGCTAAAGATCCAGCAACACTAGCTAGAAAGAATGCAAGAATATTGCTAATACCAAAACGCATGAAGTTTACGCCTGGTCTTTTTGTGGTAGAACTGCTGCTCATAGTACACTAACCTCCAAACAATCTAATTGCAACACTCAAGTATATATCAAAAAAAAAAAAAAATTCAGTATTTTATTTAAATATACGATCAATTGAAAAATGTTTTCATCTCTATTTTTGCATGTTAACTTTAATACTTTTAATAATCTAGGAATAATGGATACAATCCTAATGAAGAATACGCAAAATGAGGGATTTTATCATATCACCGGCTCATATCCTCAAAAAGGCGTGTATATCATTCTTGGAGTGATCTGTGGTGCTATTTTAGGATTAGTTGGGATTAATGTCTACTTGAAAAGGTGTCAAAAACATAAAAATTATATATACTTTTTTTGATTATTTATTATTTAGTCAAATATTGAAAAAAAAGTGATTTAATGGATATAAAAAAAATTATCTATTACTGTATGATAAGTATTTCTGGTATTTTCGGGATTGTGTATTCATTCTTCCATGTTAACCTATTAATTACATCTTTCTTGGCTAAATTAATACTTATAGGTTCTTTCATTTTTTTAATTACTGGATTAATTTATATAGTTTATACTTTAAAAGAAAAGGAAAAAAAATATGGTGCTATGGCATATTTGAGCTTTCTTTGGTTTTTATTTTTACTTGTTGCGATTTCTTATACAAATGGATTAAGCAACCCAGGTATACAAGGTATGAACTTGCCATTTCTCATCCTTGGAATTAGTCTTACCCTTGGATTTAGTATTGGGATTTTATATGTGTATTTTTCTGTAAAAGAGATTAAGACTAAAGAAATAGATAAATAAGAATCCTTGAATTTCTCTCGAACTAATTCAGAAATAATATAGAGTAGTCTTGTATTGACTTAAAAGAAAGTGAAAAGGGTATTAAAAATAAAAAAAAAAGGAGACAAAAAGTTTTAAAATTTGAGAATAGAAGGAGTTCAATTAATAGTGCTTTCAATGTCAGATTAATATGAGCTACATGAAAGGTCTAAAGTCTCTTTTTTTACCCCATTTATAGAAAAAAGTTCATTTATATAGATGGGATAAAATTTTACTATATAAGTACAATGATATTTAGAATTAAAGAAATTATGTGAGGGACAAATGAAAGTGACAGGTAAAAAAAATACAGAAAGAATTGTGACTCTAATGGGCGTGTTTCAGTGTATGGCACTCATTCTTCCATTGGGATTTTATAAGATTGAACCTCCATCTAGTCATGTAGGCACTTTATGGGGATTCCTTAAAGCACCAACATATCTTATATTTATCGCAGGAATATTAATCATTTTTCGCTATCAAATTCAAAACCATACACGTGTGAAAGCGGATCTAATGATTGTTCTCTCAGGAATACTGATCTTAACAACATTTTTCTTGGGAGGGCTTCTAGCACCAATTACACAACAATTAATTGAGGGATTTCATCAAGCTACTACCCATTCGGGAAACATGACTTATCTTGATGTGGAAACGGGAGGTTTATTCAATTATATCTTATTTGGCATGGGTTTACTTTATATAGGGTTGGGAATAAAGACGCATAATCATGATAGCCCGATACCCTGAACTTGGAAAAAAAATCTTTTTGAAACCCCATTTGAATAGATGAATGCACAAAAAAGATAACCTTTTTTCTAAATTTTTTTAGATTATTTTTCTTTTCGATAGATTCCTAATCTTCATTATGAGAGATGTTTAATTTTTTCTATTTTAATTTCTTCTACAAAAAATATGACATTTAATCAAAGTTTTTAGCAAATAAACAAAAAATAAGCAAAAGAAATTTTAATCTAATCCATCCCTAAGAACGCCCGCATACCAGGATATTGGCGAGCGCTTGTTTAAAATCTTTTTGGACGAAAAATATGCACCCGATAAAATAACGACAGTATCCAGCGTAAAAACTAATGATTTTTCGTATTCTCCGTCGGAGTAGAGATATCTTGCAACACTAAGCTTAGTAATCGGTTTCACCTCCGGTATCGTTTAATCCTAAGCTCTCTAATTGGGCCATCTTTTTTAGCAACCACTGCTTAAACTCTTGAAAATTTTCGATTGAAGGAATGGCGTGTGTTTTTGTCAGTTGCTTTGGTTTCTGCTTAGGTCCTAACTTAGTGCTTTGATTGCTTTCTTTTTTTTCTGTTTTTTTTGTTTTACATAGCAAAACCAAGTACAGGATAAATCTCATTCCTGAATAATTCTTTCCAAATATGAATACTTGCATTCCAGCGACGGGAAGTACGAAAGGGTTGGTTATGATAAATCTTCACGAATTTGATATACAAATCCCTTTCGTGAGAAGTAATTGTGCCGATTTTGGGGAAATTTTTAGAAATCTTATATTTTTCAGTTGCTTTTTTATCATCTTCTACCTTAAATTCTTTTGATTTCTAACCTTTTCATAGCCATCGCTTCCTAAGAAAATGATGAGTTTCGGATTTATGAACTTGATCTCCTGAAATAAATATTTTTGGCAATTTATCGCACATTCTCTCCAAATATTAGTCGATTTATAGTTACATCTACTTAAATCGGTAAGGTAGGCCATATTCATAACTTTTTCGAGATTGTCATCGAATACGTCATAAAGACATTCCCATAGATTATTGCGAACTGAAATTTGTGTTTTCTGAATTTTCTCTCGTAGTCTGAGAAAGTTAGGGTAATCTTTGAGCCGTTTTTCGACATTCTTAAATAGTTGATTGATTTTTTTGTTATTCATTGTGCCATTATGTTCAATACACGAGGAGAGATTGCCCAAACCGTATGATATATTGATATTGGTTTGGATGTCAGGACCTGCCGCCTGTCCTATTATCATGATGTCTTTTCTATGGGGACTTTTAAAATCAAGCGAACCTAACCAATTCGGGAACTCCATCGGGCGTTGTTCAAAATCGAACCGAAGTTTTAAACTTTGGTATCGTAATCCAACTCCATAATTATTGAAGACCTTTTGGCAATCTCGACACACCGACCTAGATTTCTCGTACACAATTAAAAATTTATTTAGTTCTATTTGATCGGCCTTAAATTCTAAAAAAGTGCCTTTTCTGGTCGTGAAGGTATTTACAATGATATCATCGTATACATCGAGAAGAAACTCACGATACTCCTCCACGCGTTTGTTGATATCCATTTTATTCTTGTCCCTCTGGGTATCTTCTATTCTAATTATAGGTATCAAATCCTAAAAAATTCTGGATTTCTTTTTGGGTAAATCCTTCTTGCTCACCCTTATACATTGAAATTTCATATAAAGCTATTAAATATTCCACAAAAGTGTCATATCTTACATTCTGAGATTTTAGAGGGTTTTTAATCGTTTTTTTCCTTTCTTAGATAATTCCTTCGTTTTTTTGTCTTTCTTAAAATATCCTCTGAGAATTCCAGCCAGATACATAGGAATACTCCAGCCTATACCCCATATTACACTGCTAAGAAGAGTTGAAGTTAAATTTTGTCCCCGATAAATTAAAGTTAAACTTCTGAATAGCCACATACAAAAACCAACATGGATTCCTGTCAGAATATAACCCTTCCTTGTGTTTAATTTATCGTTAATATTTTTTATCCTTTTTCTTAGTTTTTTCAAGTTAAATTGCATCACCTATTTCTTTTAGAAAAAAATATTGTTTAAAAAAAACTAATTAATTTTTTGATTTAAGATTAGTCATTCAATCTCAAAATGAGCAAGGGGTCTCCATTTTCTTTTTTTACCAATTCTGTACATTATATAACCACCAATTGCATAAAAAATAGGGAGGAGGAGGAGTAGAATTCTCCCCCTTATTACCGCATCTCCAATCAAAATTCGTAAGGGTGCCCAAGGAGCTTGAATAAGTAAATAACCAATAATAAACCACATGATACCACCGAGACTAAATATACCAAATCCAACCAAGACTATTCCAGTAATGAGCTTCAAGAATTTAAGATTTCTAATACGTTTAAGAGTATATATTAAAAGAAAAAATGCTAAGCCCAAAATTGTTGAAAAGATAACACGGCCTAAATCGTAAATCCCGACAAAAAATAACGCCCAAGATGAAATCATCCATGATCCATAAGCTCCAATATAAATATAAACCCAGTTTTTGTTAAGATTCTTCGAAAAAATTTTGATTTTTTCTTTCAAGTTCCTTTCTTTCGCTTTTTTTCCTCCAGATATAGGGAGCCATCACCATCCAACCAATAGAATATACTAATCCAAATGATATTGAGAAAATAAGACCCTCTAGTAGATCTCTTTCTAATATTAAATCGAAAATCAACCCCAGAATGATAGCAGTTGGAAGACTTACAAATCCAATCAAATAAACTTTTTTATTCTTTTTCATTTCCTAACTTCCTTTATTTTATGTTTTATGGGAGCAATTATAAAAAAAACAGGGAGAGATTAAACTCGCTAGAGTTTAATAGAGGGCGAAATCCAATTTTTAGCTCAAATTATCTTTGAATAAATTTCCCTTCCTAATTTTTATAGATACATTC
>SDBT01012775.1_pt1 | contig 13480 bp, 13 predicted proteins | sample 2277101 | NCBI WGS metagenome assembly SDBT01 (sample SAMN10404973, study PRJNA504765) | marine sediment metagenome | isolation source: marine sediment core GS10_PC15, 103 cmbsf | place: Arctic Ocean: Southern Knipovich Ridge | collected 2010
AATTTGTATTTTCCCTAATTATTATGACCGATAACAGTGTAAAAACTCTACCTGTAGGACTTTTGGCTTTTAGAGGAGAATATGTGGTAGATTGGGGACCATTACTTGCAGCCATGGTAGTAGTTATTGTTCCAACTATAATCTTTTACTTTATATTCCATAGAAATATTGTAAAAGGGGTAACTGCTGGTTCAATTAAGGGATAAAACTATGATATAGATTCATTAAATTAGATAAAGATAGAAAATATATAATTGATTTTTCAATATTTGAAATAGCCAACAGGTTTTTAAATACAGTTGAACTTGTATCTGTAGCAAAATCTTATTTGTAAAAACTGTACGATAAAACCAGGGAAAATATTCATCTGAGTATAATTTTAATAAAATTTATTATCTTATTTTAGAGTTTCACAAAATTAAAAATTCGGTAGGAAGCTTTTAACAAACCGAATTTTATTAGGTTCTTTGACAAATGAGGAAAAATAGGCGATAGCCAAGACGGTAATATGGGAGATAGTACACATATTGGCCGTAGCGGTAAGACCTACAACAGAGGGCTTCTGCATAAGGATTGAAAGCAGCATGGAAAATATTCTCTCACTGCTTGATCTCTTATTAAAATCCCTCTTAAAAGACTTTGATCCATAATCGATACTTGCCCTTATGGATTCATCCACATCCACCCGAAGATACCTGTAACAGTCGGTACCTTCCACAAACTTAGGATGCATCCAGGGACAATAATGATGAATCTTGGCAAACTTCTTGGAATCCTTTATGGGACAGACAAACTTATGACGCTTTCTTTTCTTGTCTTTGTCCCACCAGATGCCACGGGAAAGCATCTTGAACCCGGCAATACTGATGGGGATTCCTTCAGAGGTAAGGTTTTTAGTGGAAGGGGTGCCCATTCTGGGGTTTTTCGATATCCTGGGCCTTGCCCCGATATCCTTTACTATATACTGGATGATGGAGGAAGAATCATATTCGGAATCAGCCATTACCGCTTCGGGAGGGAGATTAAGGTCATCCTTTATGAATCCAAGCTGGCCGCAGATGACATGTGTACCCCTTACATTGGCAGGATGGGTAGCTTCCACAAGTGGAAGCTCAGTACCACATTCATTTATGATGTGATTTCTGTATCCCCAGTAAAATTCAGGCTTTGCCTTATCTGACTTGGAGGTAGGATATATGCCCAGGCGGCAGTCTTTATCATTCTTGGGAGGTCTGTCCTTTAGATATCTGTACCTGACACTGGTCTTAAGGTTATTTTCTTTTACATTTGCCAGTATAGGGCAGGAATCTACAGAAAGGTACTTTCCCGAGATGACTCCACAGTCTATGAGTTTTCTAACTAGTGATACCCGTATATTCTGAGGCAGGTTATTATCCATACTCCTAAGAAAAGATGAGAACCTCTCCAACGGGATGGGTCTAGCACCTGGTTCAAATCCAAGTATCTGGGAAAGTGTAGGCCTTTCAAAGAGCTCACCGGATAGATCGGAAAGATTTGCAATAGTCTTTAGGTTCTTAAAGATAAGTGCCCTTAAGATGGCAGATCTCTTCAAAGGCTTTCTTCCCACGGAAGGGCTTTCATCAAGTGAAGATAGGTGAAGTACGGAAAAGAAAAGCTCATAGTGCTTAAACGGTCTGTCAAAGATTTCCTCAAGAGAAATCAAGGGATGCTGGTGCATTACCGATATCTCCTAATTTCGTGAAGGTCCTAAAAAATGATATTAATTAAGATTTAATTCTAAGGGGGTGGAGGTAAAAAACAAAACCGGCAAAAACCCAGATGGGATAAGGCTTTCGGTGATTTTAAGCAATTTAAAAAAATAGGGGTTTCACGAAACTATTGCTTTAAGATTTTTGCCCTCCACCCCCATTTTGGGACCCTTAAAATGGTCTTTTTGGCCAGAATTAGGCCTTGAAAAGCCCCATAAGTACTGGGTTTTTTAAGGTGGAGGGCAAGTCCAAAATGGACAGTAATGAAAACCCTTTATTCATGGGGGTTTTCGAATTTCGTGAAGCCCACTATCTTATTATATAAGGAGAGTACAATGATAATTGATAGCCATGCTCATATATGGCCTTCTATCGCAAAAGAGGAGGAATGGGAAGTTGAGAGTATTGATGAACTTATGAAGCATATACAAAGACTTTTTTTTGCATTTCATCTTCCAGCTTGGAGAGTAAAAGATAATTCTTTGAAAGATAAAGCATGGAAAACTTTATGGAATGAGAGCCTTCTTGGAACTTGGGAAGCTAGGTATAATGTCAATTTCAGGATTGAAAAAGGAAGGTTTTTGTGGGATAAGGATGGTACAGAATACTACTACCCGGCTCCCCCTCCTGCACCTCCTGAGAAAATAATTTCCCTTATGGATAAAGTAGGGGTGGATAAAGCTGTTCTTCAACATAGCTTTCTCACTTTTAAATTAAATAAATATTATTCAAGGGCATTGAATAAATATCAGGAGAGACTTATTGGCTTGGTACAAATTGATCCCACAGAAGCCTATACTCACCAGCAAAAGGTCAATAAAGAATTGAGAATGTATATTGAGGATCTTGGGTTTAAAGGATTGTTCTGGGAAACAGCTCCTGCAGGGTGGGATGAATTTGATAATTTTCATACAGATAAATACGATTTTTTTTGGAGGGAGGTCCAGTCTTTAAACATTCCAGTTTTTATTGCTTTCAGTGAATGGGACTACCCTGTCTTAAAAGTAAAGAAATGGGTAGAAAGATTTCCCAATATTGTACGGGTGCTTGTTCATGGTTTTCCCCCGAAATTTCTTTTAAAAGATGAGAACACATTCCAAGTCAGTGATACCATAATAGATATTGTTAATAATCATAATGTATATCTTGAAATTATTCCTAGAGCTCATTTAAATTATACTGGTCCCAAGGGTGATGCGATAATTCGATGTCTATATAACACCTTTGGACCTTCAAAGTTAGTTTGGGGATCTGAACTTGGCTATACTTCAACTGCATCTAAGTATAGTAAAGTACTTGGATACTTTGAGGAAAAATGTGATTATATATCAAAGGAAGACCTTAAATTGATACTTGGAGAGAATGTCCGTAAGATATTTAGAATTTGACTAGAAGCCTGGCCGAGAATGCGGATTTAAATTTTTTTAATACCTCATATAGTAATGTGCTATATTGCTAAACACAACATGCTGTGGTAATGATTTCAAAATTTCTGTTCCCAGACAGGCTCCTAGATTTAGTAGATCCAGATATCGATACCATAAGAAGCTACCTTTTAGGAAGGATAGAAAAACTTTAAAGAATAGATAATGATTTGAACAATGGATGATACGGAGGTTTCATGAAAAAATACATTAACGACCCCGACACTGTCGTAGACGAGTCCGTAGCGGGTTTTCTGGCTGCCTATCCCGGCTATGTAAGGAAAATGGAAAATATAAGGGTCCTTTTAAGGAAAGATAAACCCAAAAAACCAAAAGTAGCAGTTATTACCGGAGGAGGCTCAGGACATAAACCGGCCTTTGTAGGCTATATAGGCGAGGGTCTTGTAGACGGGGTGGCAGTAGGCGAGATATTTGCCGCCCCTCCGGCAGACTGGATATATAAGGCTACCAGGGAGCTTGATATGGGAAAAGGGGTAATATACCTCTATGGAAACTTTTCCGGAGATATCATGAACTTCAGGATGGCCAAGACTTTAGCAGAAGCAGACGGTATAGCCGTAGAAGAGGTAATAGCCTATGATGACATAGCATCTGCCCCCAAAGATGATATCCGGAAGAGAAGGGCTATAGCGGGAGAGGTACTGATGTGGAAGATAGGCGGGGCAGCAGCAGCCTCCGGTATGGAGCTGGCCCAGATAAAGGAAATATCAGAGAAGGCAGTGTTTAACACCCGCTCCATGGGGGTGGGCACCTATCCTCCGGTTATACCGGCCACCGGCAAGAAAAGCTTTGAGCTATCAGAAGATGAGATGGAGATAGGGGTGGGCCACCACGGGGAACCCGGGGTAAAAAAAGAAAAGATAAAACCGGCAGATGAAATTGTTGCATACCTTACAGAAAAGATCTTAGAAGACCTTCCCTTCAAGTCAGGTGACAGGGTAAGCGTACTGGTAAACGGCCTGGGTGCCACTGCCTACCAGGAGCTCTATATAGTAAATAAGAAACTGTCACAGTTACTTGATAAGTATAAGATAAAAAGGATAATAACCTATGTGGGTGAATACTTTACCTCCCTGGAGATGGCAGGTTTTTCAGTAACCCTTACCAGGCTGGACGATACTTTAGAAAAACTGATCCTGGCCAAAGCAGATGCCCCCATGTTCAAACAGTTTAACCTTGTAAGTTAGGAAAGATATGAATGTAACATTAGATAAGTTCAAAGACATAATGATATCTATAGCAGACACCATAGAAAAGAAAGTAGACTACCTTACCGATCTTGACGCAAAAATTGGTGACGGGGACCACGGTATAAACATGGCCAAAGGGTTTAAAAAGATTAAAGAGGACCTAAAAGCATATGAAGGCGATGATATAGGAGAAATACTTATCCTTTCCGGGAAGGTTCTTCTTAATGAGATAGGAGGAGCCATGGGCCCCCTTTACGGAGGGGGGCTGGTAAGGGCGGGTATAGCCCTTAAAGGGAAAAGTTCCATTAATAAGGAAGATATATATACTCTTTTTTCCTCCTTGCTTGAATCAGTAAAGGAGCTGGGCGGAGCCAGATTAGGGGATAAGACCATGGTAGATACCCTGGAGCCCTTTGTTAAGGAGTACGAAGAGAAGATAAAAAAAGAGGATATATCATTCTCATTTGAATTAGCCCTAGCCAGAGCCAAAGAAGGTATGGAGTCTACAAAGGACATGGTAAGTAAAATTGGCCGTTCATCAAGGCTGCTTGAAAGATCGAAGGGACACATAGATGTGGGTGCTGCTTCAAGCTACCTAATTCTTGAGTCATTTTACAGTTCAATAAATAAATAGAAGGAGAGATAAATGTTTAAATTCGGAGTAGATACGTTTATATGGTCAGAGGATTTCTCTGAGAAAGACCTTGACCTTATCGACAAGGCAAAAGAGCTGGGATTTGAAGTGCTTGATATAGCCATAGCCCATCCTGAAAAGTTTCCCACGGAAAAAGTAAAAGACAGGTTAGACAAGGTAAAAATAGAGGTGGTTACCTCTACTACCTTAAATAACGATACTAATATTATAAGCCCTGATGCCTCTGTAAGAAAAAGGGGAATAGAATCGCTTAAGGAACTTATAGACATAAACATAGCTATTGGCTCTTCCATACTGGCAGGGGTAAATTATGCTGCCTGGGGATATCTAACTGGAAAGCCCAGAACAGAGGATGAATGGAAATGGTCCGTTGAGTCTATGAGAGAAGCCGCAGTTTATGCCAGGGATAAAAGTGATTTAACAATAGCGGTAGAGCCTGTAAACCGATTTGAGACCCACTTTTTAAATATAGCAGAGGATGCAGTTGCTTATTGCAAAGATGTGGGAACAGGCAATATAAAGGTCCACCTTGACTGCTTTCACATGATAAGGGAAGAGCTTAGCTTTGAAGGTGCGGTAAAGATTTGCGGCAAGGAGTATCTCGGCTATATACATGTATGCGAGTCAAACAGGGGTGTCCCGGGTACAGGGCTTGTACCATGGAGGGAGTTCTTTACTGCCCTTAAAGAGATAAACTACACCGGCCCCCTGGTAATAGAATCATTTGACCCCTGTTTTGAAGAGCTTAACAGGCTGTGTGCCATATGGAGAAAGTTTACCGATACCGGCGAAGAGCTTGCCATAAAGGGGTTAAGTAATCTAAAGGCAATAGAAAATAGTCTATCCAGTTAAAGGAAATAAATATGAAAGTAGCCATGAGCTGTGATGAAATAGTAATTGAAACACTTGGAATCGGACCAGGGGATGAGGTTATCGTATCGGGTTATACTTTTATTGCCTCTATATCATCTATAATCTATGCAAAGGCTATTCCAGTATTTGCAGAAATAGACAATTCTCTTACACTTGACCCGGATGATATAGAAAGAAAGATAACCAAAAAAACAAAAGCAATAATGCCAGTTCATATGCTGGGTAATTCTTGCAATATGTATGAAATTTTAAAGATTGTAAAAAAGAATAAATTATATGCAATAGAAGATGCCTGCCAAGTTGCCGGAGCATCCTATAAGGGCAGAAAAGTGGGTAGCATCGGGGGTATTGAAGCATACTCCCTAAATGTTTTTAAAACAATCTCTGCAGGTGATGGGGGCTTGGTAGTCACAGACGATATTCTAATAAGTCTTAAGAAAGTGTCCAGTTTATGGGGTTCAGTTCACAAACCTTCCAGAATGGGGTTGAGGTAGGCAAAAGAAGTATCATAAAATATTTATAAGATTTTAGAAATGAGGTTTTATGGCTGTAATAAAGGCTGCTTTAATTGGAATGGGATTTGTAAGCAAATTCCACATTGATGCAATAAGAAGAGTTGGTTTTGTAAAAGTTAGTGCTGTAAATAGTAGAAATTATCCACTTGCTAAAAAAAAGGCAGAAATGTTTAATATAAAAAAATGCTACGAAACCATTGATGAGCTTTTAGCTGACAATGAGATATCTGTAGTCCACAACTGCACTTCCAATAACCTCCATTTTGATATAAACAAAAAAATCATCCAGTCAGAAAAGCATGTCTTCTCAGAAAAGCCGTTGGCATTGGATAGCAAGCAAAGCGGAGAGCTCCTTAAACTGTTAAAAGAAAACAGGCAAGTAGTAGCAGGTGTTAATTTTGTCTATAGGATGAACCCACTGGTTCAGGAAATAAAGATAAAAGTAAGAAATGGTGATATAGGAAAGCCTGTCCTTGTACACGGGTCTTACCTTCAGGATTGGCTGCTTTTTGACACCGACTATAACTGGAGGGTCGAAAAGGATATAGGGGGTGCTTCAAGGTGCATTTCAGATATTGGTTCACATTGGATGGATGCAGTACAGACTGTGCTCTCTGACAGGATAGTAGAGGTATGCTCCGATCTGGCTACCATATACAAGGTAAGAAAAAAGCCAAAAACCCAGATTGAGACATTTTCAGAGACAAGAGATATAGAATTTGAAGATAAGAAGGTAGATACTGAAGACTATGGTGCTGTAATGTTTAAGACAGAAAATGGAATTCATGGAGTCTTCTATGTATCGGAAATAAGTGCAGGCAGGAAATGCTACCTTAATTTTGAGATAAATGGGACCAAAGCTTCTATGTACTGGAATCAGGAGAAAGCTGACTGGATGTGGTTGGGCTACAGGGACAGATATAATCAGCAGGTCATGAGAAACCCCAATCTTATTGCAAAGGAGGCAGTAGATTACACATCACTTCCAGCAGGTCATCCTGAAGGATGGAACGATGCACAGAGGAATAATATATACAGCTTTTATAAGTTTATTGCAGATGGAAAAAGTCTTGAAAAAGATAAACCTGATTTTGCCACCTTTGATGATGCACATTATATAATAAAGATTATAGAAGCAATACTGGAAAGCAATAAAGAAAGAAAATGGGTTAAAGTTAGTTGACAAGGTAATTTATAAATTAGTTTTTTGAAAGGAAAAGTATGAGTAATTTTAAATTTTCTGTAGGTCCATGGAATGTTCATGAAGGAGCAGATGCTTTTGGTCCTGAGGTCCGCCCTACAATACAACTCGAAGAAAAGATAGAAAAATATTCTGATATGGGTTTTAGTGCTGTGCAGTTCCATGATGATGATGCTGTACCTGATATAAACAACCTAAGTGATGATGAGATAAAAGAGAGAGCAGCAAAGGTAAAAAAAATGCTTGAAAGCTACAATATGGAAGCCGAGTTTGTAGCGCCAAGACTATGGATGGATCCCCATACTACTGATGGTGGATTTACATCAAATTCAAAAAAAGACAGAGACTTTGCCCTCAGGCATTCACACCGCTCAATTGATATAGCAAATAGTATTGGTTGCAATAAAATTGTCCTCTGGCTGGCAAGGGAGGGTACCCTCTGTTTTGAGTCTAAAGATCCTGTAGAGAGTGCAAACAGGCTAAAAGAAGCGATAAACAGCATGCTGGAATACGACAAAGATATTAAAATACTTATAGAGCCCAAGCCAAATGAACCAATTGACAGAAGCTTCTGTCCCACTATGGGCCATGTGATGGCAATCTCAGCTTCTACAGTTGACCCGTCAAGGGTTGGTGGACTTCTTGAGAGCGCCCATGCAGTACTTGCCGGGCTTGATCCCGCATATGAGATGGCCTTTGCCCTATCCTTCGGAAAACTGTGGAGTGTTCACCTAAATGATCAAAATGGCCTAAGATATGACCAGGACAAGGCATTTGGTTCTGAAAACCTTCGCCTGGCTTTCAACCAGGTAAAAGTTCTAGTAGAAAATGATTATGGGAAAAGTGGTGAATATATAGGACTCGATGTAAAGGCTATGAGGACGCAAAAGCAGGAAGATTGTTACCGCCATCTCTCTAATAGTATAGAGGTTGTAAGATTACTTGAAGATAAGGTTAAAAAATTTGATTATGATTTCCAGAAAGAATGCATAAAGAATAGAAATTATGAAAAGCTTGAGATGTATGTTTTGAAGTTACTGCTAGAAGGCTAGTTGATTTTTAACTATTTAATCATTTATATGCTTCATATTATAAGATTTTTAATAGTAACATATTAAAATATTCAACAAATAGATATAAAATGAAATTTCTATATAAAATCTTTAAATATTGTTTACTATGAACTATTATCCAGAATTTAAGTCAAGAAATAAAATTGGGCATATTGTGAAAAGGATTTTATCTACTGGGCGCAAGCATAGGAGATAAAACTCGTGTTTGCCTGACATGGGCAATAACTTGGCGGTGAAAGTCCGCTATGGGCTTGGTAGTGGGAACCATTAGCTAAGAGCAAGGGTGTCCACCGTGAGGTGGAATCTGAAGGAAGCTTAGAAGCAAAGTTCTGCACCGACGAACAGAAACTGCATATAAGGCATGCGTGGAATGGACGAGTTTGTGCGTCAAAACGAAGTCCAACACTACCCGAGTTCCACGGTGTAAATGCAGCGGTGACATGGGATGAAAGTTATTGCTCTTAATCGGGGAGGTCTGGCAGATACTCTTGTTAACAAGAAACCCATACAGTGATGTATGGACTGAACTGTCAGAAGTCAGCAGAGGTCATATTACCAGATTGGGGACATTGCAATTTGGGAAGGACCGAACAATAGGAGGTTTTCTTTAGTTTGGAAAACACGAAGAAATGCACTAAAAGCAGGCAACTCCAAATTGGAGGTGACCTTACCCCAATCTTTGGACCAGTTTTTGGGGGAAAGGTCACAATAACGGCGTCCGCAAATTTCTGGATTGAGTGTCCGTTAAAAACCAGAATGGGTGTCCGATTTCACCAGAATATCTAATGTAGAGTAAATAAAGCTGCCTATGTTTTTGTAATTCAAGTAAATATTGGGGAGTGTCATAAAATGGGCCTGTTGCCAAACTCCTGATACTATAGTATAATAGTTAATTAACTATTATATATATTCAGGAGTAAAAATGGGCTATCCTGCTAAGATACAACAAATCACCCGCAAGGATTTCAACCAATACTACATTAACTTTCCCAGAGCCATTGCCATGGCCATGAATTTCTCAAAAGCAGACCCTGTAGAATGGGAAATAAAAGATAAGGATACCTTAATACTTAGAAGAAAGAATGTGGTCAGTGCAGGGCAAAAAAGAGTTTAAGCAAAGGATATACTACAATATCAACCTGGACTCACTGGTACCGGAGGATCATTTCTTAAGGAGACTGGAAAAACTGGTCTCCTTTGACTTTGTAAGGGATACCACCAAAGATTATTACTCCCATACTGGTAAACCCTCCATAGATCCAGTGGTACCGGTAAAGATGCTTCTTGTTGGATACCTTTTTGATATTAGATCAGAAAGGAAGTTGGTTAATGAGACATCACTTAATCTTGCCTATCGCTGGTACATTTGGGTATGACCTGGACGAGGAGATTCCAAACCACAGTATTTTCTCCAAAGCAAGGACAAGATTTGGGAAAGAATTATTCCTGAAGATATTTGAAAATATACTTATAAAGTGCATTGAACTTGGACTGGTATCAAAAGAAGGAGTACTTGTTGATTCAATCATAGTAAAAGCCGATGCATCTATTCAGTCACTGGTTAATATAAATATTTCTCCGGAGGATTACTGGAAACATCTTGATAAAAGCAAGAAGCCCAAAAAGACTCTGGCTGGTGACTTTTTTTTACCGGCAGGTTGATAAAACAAGATGGGAACAAGAAGAAGGGATGTTAACAGGACAAGTATAGGGAAAAAATCAACTACTGATCCAGATGCTACCCTGTATTATCGCCCTGGCCAGGGAAGCCATCTGTCGTATAAGGCTCACATAGCTAAAGGTACAAACGGGATTTTTTCTGCAGTTTCTGCTTCCCCGAGTTCCCTGCATTATATAGATGCGGTACATGATCTTATCGAATCATATGAAAAAATACTTGGTGTTCCAGACTGGGTGGCTGCCGATATCAAATATAGATACCAAGAATGCTTGAAATATCTTCAGGATAATGTCATAAAGACTGCCATAAAACCTGAAACTAAAATAAATAAACCCGGCTACTTCTCAAGGGATAAGTTTATCTATGACAGACAGAGAGACTGCTATATATGCCCTAATGGCAAAGTGCTAAAAAGAAAAACAAAGAATTATTCCCATAACCGCATAGTTTACAAATCCAATAAAAAGGATTGCAAAATATGCCCTTTAAAAGAAAAATGCATATCTGGAAAGGAAAGCTTTAGGACGGTATCACATTATGATAGTCATTGTTATAGCAAAGCACTAGGCTGGTATTATTCAGGACATGGTAAAGCATTGTATAAACTAAGAGGTACAGTTATTGAGGGGATTTTTGGTCAGGCAAAATCATATCACGATATGGCAAGGGCAAGATTCAGGGGTCTAAAAAATGTAGAAATACAATTTCTTATGACTGCCAGTGCATTAAATTTAAAGAAAATGGTAAAGATATTGGATGCGCAGGAAATAAAATCCATAATTTCAAATAAAACTTCAGCTGTTTTACAATCTATTAAGTAAATTTTAACTAATTGGTCAAGAAAGATAGCTTTTCAGATGCCTTAAGCAACAAGCCCAATTATTTACAGACTCAAATATTTATGTCTGCATTTTAATAAGACAATATCTAATCTTTTCAATACTTAGCTTTTTGTACTGGGGCCTTACCCTTAACTCAAGGTGCTTTACCATAGCGTGGGCTGTAAAGCACATGGCAACAGGCCCATTATGTTACACTCCCATTTATTTTTAATTTTTATTAGAGAATTAATTTATTCATGAATCTAATTTTCTGCATGACTTTCTTATAATTAATTTATTATCAACTATTGTTTTCATTTTTCCTTTATATTTATTATTAATAAGGGCAATAATTTTTTTTATTCCAGAAACACCAATTTCTTCTATCATAATTTTGATTGTTGTCAAAGATGGATCTATTTCTGATGAGAGCTCCATATCATCCATTCCTATAAAAGAAACATCTTTTGGTATCTTAAATCCTTCTTTTTTTAACTGTTCTATAGCACCAATAGCAATATAGTCGTTACAACAAAAAAAAGCAGTTGGTAGGCACCTTTTTTGTGATAATAATTTATTGATAGCCATCCTTCCACTGGAAATATCAAATCCACACTTTTTATAAAAAATACTTTCTTCCAGGTTGTATTCCTTAAGAGCTTTTTTAAATCCCTTCCAGCACTCTTTTCCCAGTGGGTGTGAATCTGGTATTCCAAGATAGCCAATTTTTTTATGCCCTTGCTTAATAATATACTTTGTTGCCTTATACGCACCTCCAAAATCATCATTATCTACTCCATAGACATTCCTGAATTTCGTATGATTATCAATTAATAGTATTGGAACATTTGTTTTTTTCTTAATGCTATTAAGAGCAGTTTTGCTAATAATATCAAAGACTACTATGCCATCATAATTACTAAAATTCCCCTTTTTCATTAATTGATTTGTTCCATTATTATCAGTGAAAAAATCAAAACTTATCAAATATTCAGTTCTTTTTGATTCCCTGATTATTCCTCCAAGTACCTTTAAATAATATATATTAGGAGAATTAAAAAAATATTTAGAGTTTAACATTATCAAAATATTATAATTTTTCCCAGCAGCAAGTCTTTTTGCATGTAAATTTGGAATATAATTAAGTCTTTCTGCCCAATATTTTATCTTTTCCCTAGTTTTTTCATTTATTGCAGGATTATCATTAAGCGCTAAGGAAGCAGTAGCCAGTGAGACTCCGGCTTTTTGAGCCACATCTATTAATTTTATCATTCATACCCTCCTGAAAAAACGGGAGTGTCATAAAATCTGTGTAAACCTCCGCTAACCCCTTGGGACTATCGCCCCTTAAGATGAAATCATTATATCACATATCTACTCACCCTTTCCTTAAAATAGACAGGTAATGGACTGTATTTGTAATTTTTTAATATTGTCATCTATTGATATTTTGTAGAATCCTCGATCTGTCAAGAAAATAGAGAAAAATATTACTACGTATCTCTTTAGTAAAAAGATACTTTTAGGGGAACCCCCAACAGTCTGATAAACTAAGTTTCAAACTGCACTAGTTTTGGGGGAAGGTCAAATAAAATAAATTAAAACCCAGCTTTATAATTCCCAACTGCTTCAGATACTCTAATACTGCGATTATATATACGTAATGATTTAAGTTGTAATTTTGAATTTGAAGGAATCTCTATTCCTGAAGACCCTGAAATATTATCTAAATTTTTATTGAACCTTCCCCATCCAAATTGTCTATTTTCTCCACCATCACATATAACACCGTCAACCGAAAATAAAATAATTTTTGGTCCTCCATCAATGATTATTGTAATATGGTGCCAAAAGTCCTTTTTTAATATATTCTCATCACAAGCCCATGCAGACTCAGCTTTACCATCATTAAGACTAATCTTAATTGTTTTTTTATCAGTGATACTTATCACTATTCCTTTACCTTCGTTATCCCTAGAGTCAAATATAATCTGACCATTTTCCATTTTTAAGAATTTAATCCAAAACTCAAGTGAAAATCCATTGCCATATTTTAAATTAGGAAGTTCAGGAAATTTTAGCATTGTACCAGGTTTTAAATCATCTTCTTTGACCTCAATAATAATCCCTTTTTTTGTTATTTTTTTATTATAGAACTGATTCCATAAACCATTAAGAAACTCGTTATCTATCTTATGAACTCTAGCAATAGTCTTCTGAGTCTCGGATATAAAAAAATTATTATTTTCTTCAACAAAATCAGGATAACTAATTCCCATTCCCCTATTAATTCCCA
>SDBT01012776.1_pt1 | contig 13480 bp, 18 predicted proteins | sample 2277101 | NCBI WGS metagenome assembly SDBT01 (sample SAMN10404973, study PRJNA504765) | marine sediment metagenome | isolation source: marine sediment core GS10_PC15, 103 cmbsf | place: Arctic Ocean: Southern Knipovich Ridge | collected 2010
CCAGCGATCAGGTAATCAATACCCATGTCAATCCCCCGGACACTCGCACTTCGCAACGAAGTAAATGAACTCGCGATAGTCAGCCAAGACTTGGAGGTTCTTCGCCTCTTGATCGTTGGCCTCCTTCGCCTTGGCGCCACCGAAAAAGACGAGCGCCGCAGTGACGGCAGCCATGACGAGCCGCTCGAGACGCTGGGCCTGGTGGTCAGTCACGCCGTGACCTCATTCGCAGCCGGGACATACACGCGCTGCTCTGCCGCCCACCGCACAACCTGATCGACATACTTAGAGAACTCCTCCACCGTCAGGCCCTTTGTGCTCGGCGGGCCGACCATCACCTCACCGTTGGGCAATCGTTTCTGCTCCCCCGACGCTAAGAACTTGTCCTTACAGAACTCGTGCAGCTCCTCCGGCTCGTGACCCGACCACTCAGAAAGAGTCCCGTAAACCACCGCCCACAGATACTTGTTCTGGGGGAGCGACCGGCCCAACTGGACCCGCCCGACAGACACCCTTACTCGGCGCCCCTCGAGACGGGCCAGCCGGCCCTGGTACTTCACGGGATCGTCAGGCAAGAACTTGCCCTGCTTGACCGTGCCGGAGAAAAGAGGGTCCACGGGTCGCTTCTAGAAAGGCACGTCGTCGTCGGTGGCCGAGAACTCATCAGGCGGCGGCTCGGGAGCCTGCGTCCCAGGCTTCGGCACCCGAACGCGAAGGCAGTCCACCCGCTTCCCCTGGTAGTCGGTCTGCGTCTTGAAAAGGACGATGGTCTTTCCCTTCCACGCATCCACGTCATCGCTGCCGACGATCTCTTCGATGCTCCGGCAGTTCGTGATGTTGAGCCCCAAGCCTTTCTCTTCGCCGTGGAAGTAGGCCACCGGCTTGAGGTCGTCGCCCACCTCCTCCTCAGCGATATTCTTGATGGTCAACAGCCGAGGCTTGGGCACGTCCACCGCCCGTAGCCACTTGCTCGGAAACTTGTCCTTATAGCTCCCCATTACTCCTCTCCCTCTTTGTCGGTGAGTCCCTTGAACGTCTCGGCTTCGGTCATCTCCGGGCCGTGCCAGCCCTCTTTCTGCCACTCCATGCTCTGACGCTTCGTCTCAGCCTGCGAGGCGCGGTGCGAGCACTTCTTCTCGTGGTTCGCCGCGCTCCGCCAGTGCGAGAAGATGCGGTCGCAGTAGGAGCACTTCCGCTCGAACTTCTTCACTCGGAGCCCCCGTTCACGCTCTCGGTGGCGATCTTGTTCAGCCAGTCGTTGAGGAGATCCCCCTGGCACTCGTCCTCATGGGAGTTGCGCTCGCGCCTGTCAGCGAAGATAGCAGTACAACCCTTGCGGCAGTAGTGGTCTGTCGGTCCGTATGCCATCACTCGCCCCCTTCGGCCTTGGCGATGGCAGCGCGCTTAGCCTGTTGAAACATTGCCTCGGTGTCAGGCATGTCCTGAACAGTGCCTCGGACGATCAAGGGGCCGACCACAGACCAACCGAACCAGCCGCCAGCTACCTGCAGCAGCACCACCACAACGACCAACCAGAACCAGTCCATCACTTGCCCGTCCGGTTGCACTCGCGGCACTCCATGTCTTCCCCCTCCCGCACAGCCGTACCGCCGCACCGCCGGCACTCAAACCGCACATGCTGGCTACGCCCCGCCCATACATCCACAGCGTCGAGCCGGAGCGCAGCGGCAATGACGTGGCCCGGCTTGGTGATCACGCGTCCACCTCCGCATCCTCTACAGCAAAGCCCCACGGAGCGTGAGCGTACTCACTGGCGCAGCCCTCACAGAGTATGTGCCGTGAAATTATGTAGGTGTTGTGGTCTGTTGGTTGGTAGACTGTTGAGACTTTGGCGGGCTGGCGACCGCAGTAGTAGCACCGTCCCGGAATCTTTCTGGTCCTCATGATCTAGCCCCCTCCCGCTCTAGCAGCGCCAGCAGCCTCACGACCGGCCCTGGGATCGGACGCTCGCCCGACACCCACCGAGACACCGCGCCCTGCGTTACGCCCAGCCGCTCAGCCGCTCTCGCCTGCGTCCACTCGAGCCGCCTGAGAACCGTCTTTAGTTGCTTAGCCTTCATGACAAGGGCAATATAACCCTTGCGCTGTGCCCCTGTCAAGGGCTATATTGGGGGTCATGAAGCAAACGGGACTCTTCGCTAGCGACATCCTCGAGCGAGCCCGCGACCTCTTCCGGGAGCTGGACGGACAGCCCGAAGATGTCAGGGTGGAGATGGTCAACTCTCTCCGCCAGGTGCTCCACGGATATTCTCCGTTCGCCGCAGAGCCCGTGGACTGCGTCCTGTGGGTGCCCGCCGAGGATGTCCACGCGAACGACTACAACCCCAACTCTGTCGCCCCCCCCGAGATGCGTCTACTCGAGCACTCCATTCAAGAGGATGGCTTCACACAGCCCATAGTCGCGTTCCCAGTGAACGGACACTATGAGGTGGTGGACGGGTTCCACCGGAACCGGGTAGGCAAGGAAAGCCCTGCCATCCGCAAGCGCATCCGAGGCTATCTACCCCTGACCGTCATCAACGCCGACAGGGAAGACAAGGGCGACCGGATGGCTTCGACCATTCGGCACAACAGAGCACGGGGCAAGCACAAGGTCGAAGGCATGTCCGATATCGTCATCGAACTCAAGCGGCGAAACTGGAGCAACGAAAGAATCGGGCGAGAGCTCGGCATGGATCAGGACGAGATTCTCAGGCTATGCCAGATCACGGGGCTAGCCGACGTCTTCTCCGACACTGAATTCTCCAAATCCTGGGACGTAGAGGGAGCCGTCAGCGAAGCCGATTTCGAGGAGCTAACCGACGACGTGGCCGCCTACGGTGACGAGATGGGCGACGTCCGCACCGTCAACACAAGCGACCCGAACCGGATATTCCATAGACACGACAAGTGGGAATGCTACGCGGCAGGGTTCTACAACAGCACGAAGGGCGGCATGACGAAGGCCGAATGCGAAGAAGCTTACCGGGCCTTCCTGGCTGATCCCGATCAATTCTCAGCCTCGCTCGAGCACGTCATCACCGAGTGGAAGCACTCTTGCGAACACTACCTCACGAACGTAGCAATGAACCGAATTGCGTGGCTCGGTCAAGCGGGCGCATGCTATGCGCTCGGAGTGCCCGCCGTATTCCGTAGCGGCTTCAATCTCCTCACGGAGCAGCAACAGCAGGACGCCAACAAGGTGGCCCTGGAATACCTCAATCGCTGGCTTGAGGCGAATGATCGACAGCGCATCTCGATGGAAGAGGCATACTCCTACGAACGCCAATCGGACATCTACTGACATGGGAATCAAAAGATACCGTGACGTTGACGTTCTCGAGGCAGCACGCAAGCGCATCCGCATCGCCTTCGACAGCTTCGAGCGGATCTACGTCGCGTTCTCCGGCGGCAAGGACAGCTCTGTGCTCCTCCATCTCGTCATGGAAGAGGCTATATCCAGGGATCGCAAGGTCGCGGTCATGCTGATTGATTTCGAGGCGCAGTACGCCGAGACGATCAAGCACGCAACTGAGATGTTCGCCATGTACCGCGACAATATCGACCCACACTGGATCTGTATCCCCATGCTGCTCCGTAACGCGGTCACGAACTTCGAGCCCCGCTGGCTCTGCTGGGACCCCGAAAAGCGGGATCTCTGGATCAGGGACAAGCCGACGTGGAGCACGACCGAGAATGACTATCCGTTCGCTCTCCCCGGGATGGAGTTCGAGGAGTTCATCGTCCTCTTCGGTCAGTGGTACGGCCAGGGTCAGAAGACGGGCGGATTCATTGGAATCCGAGCACAGGAAAGTCTCCACCGATATTGCGCCATTGCCACCTGGGAGAAGAAGGACAAGACCCTCAACGGATATCGGTGGACAACCAAGATCGTAGGGGAAACGTACAACGTCTACCCCATCTACGACTGGCTCACAGAGGACATCTGGAGATACCACGCAAGACACCCCGACAAGCCCCACAATGAAATCTATGATCGGATGCACATGGCGGGGGTGCCCCTGAAACATCAACGGCTCTGCCAGCCATACGGAGACGACCAGCGGCGCGGCTTATGGCTGTACCACATCCTCGAGCCCGCCACTTGGTTCAAGCTCGTGGCGCGAGTCAACGGGGCAAACTCTGGGGCTCTCTACGTTGAAGAGACTGGCAACATAACGGGAAGCCTCAAGATCACGAAGCCCGACAATCACACATGGCGGACCTTCTGCAACCTGCTACTCCAAACGATGCCGACCAAAACGCGGGAGCACTACACGGCTCGCTTCAAGAAGTTCATTCATGGATGGCACCGCCGAGGCTATCCCACGATCCCGGACGAGTCCCCGCCCGAATTAGAGGCGAAGTGCTGGGCACCATCGTGGCGACGAATGTGTCGCGTGCTCTTGCGGAACGATTACTGGTGCAAAGGGCTCGGGCAGACACAGCCCAAGAGCAAAGCCTACGAACGATACCGGGAGATGGTCAGAGCCCGCCGGGACGCACTCAAGGCATAGGGAGTTTGCTACAATTGCCACGGGCGGGGAACCTGCCGAACGGGAGGTGCGGCCCGGTGGCCCACACTTGGTGACGCACCCCCCGCCCCGTCTTCCTCAGCACGGTTGTACGCTAGCCTATGAACTCCATCACTGACCACTGCATCTGGATATCATTGGTGGCTGTTGCTGTGCCAGTGAACTTGAAGACAATCGCTCCGCTCAAAGTTTCTGAGGCAAGTGCATCCTTACCAATCCCAACATTGAGCCTGGCGGCATGACAGTCCAATCTTTGCGATGTAGCGTTAATCCTTACAAGGAACACAGTGCCAATAATGAACCGATTGGCGTCAACGGCGTTGCTGATGCTAAGACTAGTCGCCCCGAAGTGAACCTTCAGCTCTTTGTTATTCGCGTTGTTGGCGAGAAACACATTGAAATCCCATCGTAGCATTTGCCCGTCCACGGCGAGGAGGCCCGCTGAAACGGTGTGCGTGTGGAGATCGTCCTCACCGGTTCCTATATTCCCGACCTGGGTAGCATTGGCAAACTCAGAACCGCGAAGAACGTTCATGTTGTCACGGATGTGTGTATTCAGTTGGGCATCCGTCACCGTCTGTCCCGCCACCCATGTCAGGGGGTTTGTCCAGGCCATTTATTCTCTCTCCCCTTAAACAATTACGCCGAAGCCGGGGCGCGTGGTTATGTTCAGCTCGGTAAAGCCGGCCGTGCCAAGAATCCAGAACTGCTCAGACAGAGATGGCGCAAGAAACCAAGAGCAACTCATTATCAGATCCGCCGAAATTGACAACTCAATGGCGTTGATGAAGTGACTGACTGACTGCGAGAAAGTCTCCCGGAGTTGAAACACCTGCGCCCCGAAAGGCGGATCAGCGGGGCTGCTGACCGCGGTGTCATCCGACACAATGGCCACGCCATACGTGCTCGGAAACGGCGGCACGAGCGCTAGCTTGTAAGCGGTGGTCCCCCCCTTCGCTACCCCGCCCGGCGGATATGTTGCGAGCCTGAATGGGTGAGTTGAGTGCAGAAGCCGGAACATAGCCCCTCGAGTAGAGACACCTTCATGAGGCGCATCTGTCGAAGAGCCCATTCCATACAACACCTGATCCTGGGGCTGAAGCGTTAGCCCCTTCAGAACCACAACATCGCTGCCGCTGTTGTCTATGGTGAGGAGAGACGCCTCATTTTGAGTTGACCACACAGGAGATGCAGGCGTCCTGATGTCGAGGACACTGATGGTCTTCTCCTGAGTATCGCCCGTGTCCGTGGCGACATAGAGAAAGTCATCATTAGCATCAAACTCCACATCCTCCACTAGCACTAACTGATCGGTATAATCCTCGCTCACCGTTGCATAGAGCACCGGGCTTGTCGGGTCGGTGACGTTGACAAGCAGAAGTTCCTCATTGGTGCGGTCTACGATTACCAGGAGGTTGCCGTCATTCGACAAAACTAGTGTGACAGGTGTAGCGGTGCCGGTGTAAGTGTTGTCGAGAGACGGAGAGCCCGGAGTGGATATATCAATAATCTTGACGCCAGCAGTCCCCGGGTCAGGATTAGACACATACAGCCAACTCCCTGCTCCAGCAATCTCAGCAGGGTTTACGATCCCAGCATCAGTGAACTCACTATCGTAGGACGGACTTCCCGCCGTGCTGGTATCAATGACGTGGATAGAGCCGGCGTTGTTGTCGGTCACATACGCGAAATCCGCAATCTCCACCCCTTCTCGGGGGGTGTTGAAATTAGCGTGAGTCAACTCGCTATAAGAAGGGCTAGCGGGATCGTTGATGTCCACGACGGCCAGGTGCGCCGCCGCCGCGGCCGGAATAGCAACGTAAACATAGCGGCCATCCGTATGCGGGAATGGGCGAAAAGGCGCGCCCGCACCAAAAGACGTGGCGGCAGGGCCATTCGTGTATCCGAGAGCAGAGAATATCGGGCTCGTCTGGTTCTCAGACGAAGACGTTAGACCCGTGATGGTCTCGGTAACTCCAATTTTGTCCCCGACCTCCCGCAATAACGCCTGTGTCATCAAGGCTGACGAGTGATTCGGGAGGAAGCTCACAGAGTCCAGGCGCGTGAACGACTCCGAGTTGCGCTGGAGGATGAAATTCGCCGCGCCTTGAGCAACCTCCGGCTTGCCCTGGTGGGACATATCCAGAGCGAAGGTGTTGAGCCCGAACTCGAATTGCGAGCCCTCATCCGCCGCCCGGGCTACCGTCTCCTCGTAGGAATACACACCCTTCCCAAGCAAACGGAACAGCGTAAGAAAGCCATCGTCACCGGACGGGGAATTCTTGACCGACACCTCAGCGCTATTAGCACCACCGGCGGGTAAGGGTAAAACCGTAACCGTGAGCTGGGACACCAAATTCGTCCCCGTGCCGTCACTTGCCGAGTTGAAGGTGTAGTCAGTCCCCGACACTGGGGCGACCATGTCCAGCCCACCGACCCGAGTGGCCTGCTGGCTGGGGTCACGGTAGAGAGCAGTGAACGTGTAGTCCTCACCGGTCTTGATAGAGGGAGTGTGCTGAAGCGTGTAGAGCACCGACGTGGCCGCCGCATCGACGCGCCGCGGGTGCGTCTTCACCCGCACGTCATTAAGGATATGCTCCCGTGACCGCGTGGCAGACAGCGCGGTCATATCGCTATCGCCCAACGTCGTGGCATTGGTGGTGATCTCGCCTCGAGTCAGGCGATTCTCAAAGACAAGCGTCCCGCCCTGCGTCGTGTCGCCCTTCAGGTAGATATAGGCCAACTCCGAATTCGCTAGCCGCTGGAGCTCCGTCAGAACAGACGTGTTCTCCTCGAGGGCTCGGTCAAAGACATGCGGGAACGTGTCCTGACCCGTGGCCACCGACGTGGCCGCCGGTTGGCGAGGCACACCCGCCCACTCTCCGAAGGTGCCGGTGCCCTCAACCAGAGTCACGAACACCTGACTGCTGAGCTGATCCAACTGGAGCGGGATGTTTCGGATCATGGACTTTGCCGCCTCGTCCATCCAATCCACGCAAGTCACAAGAACCCGCTTCTCCCGCTCGCTGCCCGGTATGGGGTCCAGGGTGTCTATGAATCCCCGCCACTTGTAGTAGGTGGTCCCCCCGAAGACAATCTTTAGCCGGACACCTATCCCCACCCCCCATCCGGCTAGTTTGCTCGCGTGGTCTGGGCTGTAAAGCCCGGTCGTAGCCGCGCTGTTAGAGGGGCTGTTGTTCACCTGAAAGGACATCGTCCCTGTAGAGGCAACACGATCCCGCGGCGTATTGCCCCGGATGCCGTAGGAAATCTTGATGCCCGGGCCGCGGTGAACATCCGTCAGGGTAGTCCAGCCGCTCCCGTCGCCGCTTAGCTCAATCTCTACGTCTACGGAGGTCGGATCGGTGGGCACTAGCCGCCCCTCGCCAGCATCACACCATCCCGGACAGCACGAGCCACAGCCCTGGGCAACTCAGCACGGAGCGCCTGCATCTCCGGCACAAGCTGGCTAAACATCCCGAGCGGGATAACAGCCTCCGGGCCAGCCTCACCAATCAGCGCCCGGGTTGGCCTAGTCACAATCCCGCCGCTAGCCATAGCACTAGCACTTGGACTAGTGGGGTCAAAGCCCTCTTCGTTTACGGGGCTGGGAGCGCCACCGCCACCGCCACCGCCACCGGGGCCAGGAGCAGGAGCGCCACCACCAGGCGCCCCCGGAACCGTCGCGTTGCGGCCGGACACCGCTCGGAAAATCTGCCGGAGCACGTCAAGCTGAGCCGTGGCAATGCTGGGGAGAACCTGAACGCCATTCTCCTTGGCCTCGTCCAGAAGCTGCTGGAGCCCCTCATCAATCCCCTGACCGGAGACGATGGCAGCATCCAACTCAGCCTGCAGCAGACCGGCCACAAGGCGGTTAGCATCGCCCGCACTGACTCCCTGACGCTCCAGCAGCGCCAGAGTCTCTCGGGCAATCTGGATGCTGTCCTGCGTCATCTGAGGATCGAAGAACCCACCCAGCGTGGAGCCCGAGACGATGTCCGCTTGCCCCTGGAGGAACTGAAGCGCGGCAGCCGTGGCGGGGTCTTTGATAGCCTCGAAGAGCGCCTCAAGCCGCTGGAAGCCCGGCGGGAGCTCGTCCCCGAAAGCGCCGCGGAGTTGCTCGAAGATGCCCCCGAACGCCTCGAGCGCGGCGGGCAACCCCTTGTCCTTAACGTGCTCCCAGAAAACCGTATTGAAGTTGCGCGCCGCTATCTCTGCGAACTGCGGCGCACCGCCCAGCGCGTCCGCTTGCGCTTGCACGCCCGCGAGCGCCAGGTCCATGCCCTGCTGCCGCAGCTCGGCCCGCACGTCATCGAACCACTCCTTTGCCACCTCCGATATGGTCTGGCCCGTCTGCTCGGCCGTGCGGAGGAATCCCTCGGCCATCTCGTCTGAGACAGTGAACCCGAGCGCGGCGCCTGCCTGCTCTGCGGCCTTCTCTACCGGGTCCGACTTGAACAACCCGATGATGGCTTGGCCGATACCCACCGCGGCGCCGGCGATGGCCAGGCCGCCACTGATCTGCCCAAGCAAGCCGCCGAAGCCGCCTTGCTTCTGACCAGCCTTGAACGTGTCCAGCCCGGCACCGATTCCGGCAATGCCGGCCGTGATTCCTGATAAGACGGCGCCAGCAGTGTCGCCCAGCACGGTGAACTGATTGGCCACGTCCTCGAGCACCTGGTGCCAATCCACCGTGGCCTTCTCGGCCTCTTCCGCAGCTTTTGCGGCGGCTGCCGTCGCTTCTTCGCCGGCCATGACATTATCTGTGTGAGCCTGCTCGGCTTGGTCGAGAGCGTTCAACCTATCAAGGCGGTGCTCCTCCTCCGAACTGATCGCAAGGAGAGCATTCTCGACTTCGCCAAGCGTTTCGAGGTGCTGCTCCCATGCTGCCATTAGCTCTTGCTCGAGTGCTTGAGTCGTGCTCCCGATATACGTTTCCGCTGCCGCAAGAGTCTTCTCGTAAGCCTTCCCTTGCTTCTCGACTTCTTTTGTGACGCCCTTCAATTCGTCCGCCAGTCCCTTCGCCAATATCTTGGCTTGTTCCGTAGCAGACGCCAGCTCCAGAACAGGCGCGGCGAGACCGAATCCCCCATCAAGGGCCGGCAGCGCGTCAGGTATATCCAAGACAATCTCGTTGATAACCTGTTGAACAGAATGCAGCCTATCTGTCCACTCTTCAACGTCTTTAGCGAACCCTCCAAACAGACCAATCATGCCCAGCGTCATGAGATCCGCGCCTGCTACAAAGTCCGTGAAGTTCTTCAAGCTGAGTTGAACAAACTCCCCTATAAAGCTGTCGGATGTCGTAGTCCTCGCCTCAATAACCGCGACTAGACGATCCCACTGAAAGGCAACGGTGTTTGCCGTCTGCTCTGTGACGTCGGCAAGGTTCCCGGTGGCGGTTGCTGAGGCTTCAACCGCCACTCTGTACGCGCCGGCCTGGTCGCCTGTCACCGCGAACACGCCCGCGAGCGCCTCAACGCTTGGTATTACTTTCTTCAGGGCGTCAAGGTCATCGTTGAGGACAAGCCGGAGCCGCTGAAGCGTTGCGTTCAAACCATCCTCGCGCAGGGAACGCTTTATCTCATCCGCGCTGAAGCCGAACTCGTCCATGGCCTTGGCTGCGCTCTCGGTCGGCGTGCCAAGGGCCAACAGGGCGGACCGCAAGGAGGTCGACGCCTCCGCCGCAGACACGCCGGTTCTAGTAAACACCGCCATGAACGCGCCGACCTCGTCAAGATTGACACCCAGAGCGGAAGCCACTGGAAGAACTCGCCCCAGCGCACCAGCGTATTCGTCGGCCTGGGCACCACCCTGCCGGACGATCTCGATTAGCTTGTCAACTGTGTCGGTTGCCGTGAGGTGCTCGGCACTGTAAGCAACCATAGCCGCAGTTACAGTGCGAGCGACTGTGGCACTATCCCCAAGCCCGGCCGCCGCCGCCTGTGCGGATACCCTCGTGGTTTCCATCGCGGCGGCGCCGCGGATGCCAGCCGACTCGACAAAGAACAGCGCTTTGGCCAGCTCGGCCGGACCCGTGGCCGTAGCGGACGCCATCGACACGAGCGCATCATTGAACCGCTTGATGTCCTGCTCGCCTCCGACGGTCAAGGTTCTGATCTGAGTGGTGAGCCGCTCAAACTCGATATTGTTGACAATCACCGTCTGAGCAAGTTGCTTCAGGGCAGCAATACCCGCAATAGCGCCGAAGCCGGCTGTCGCCAACTTGGCAAACTTGGCCGCCTCTCCACGCAGTCCGAGGAACGTCGCTTTGGCGCGCTTCCCGCCGGCGTCGAACTGCTTGGTGTCCAACACCAAGGAATAGGTCAGCGTGCCTTTTCGGCTAGCCATCAGTGTCCTTCTGGTAGTAGGGGAACATGCTCAGGATGCCGTTCCGGTCGTCCTTGTCCGTCACCATCGCGCGCACGAGTAGCGCATGAGTGGCCACCAGCTCGATCTGCCTGCTATGCCTCCACATCATGCCGTCGTACAACTCCCCAATCTCTCGCGGCGTTAGTCGTTCACTTTCCCAGGGACGCAGACCGAGACGAGCTGACATCCGCTCAAGAGCTCGCCCTAGCTCTTGGGTGTTGCTCCCTTCGTCACTTTTGGGGACTCCGGCGTATCCTCATCCGCGTCCTCGTCCGCGTCTACGTCCACGTCGGGAAAGGCATCGTCAATGATCTTTCCGAGAACGCCACTCGCAAAAAACGCGTTGATGGTCGGGCGATAGATCGCCGCGAGATCACCATTGTCCGCGACGTGCTTTTCGAGCCATTCCTGCACCTTCAGCAGGCTGATCTTGCTGTTGACGCAGTGCAGCCCCTTCCAGAGCAGAGTGGACTGCACCCGAAAAGCACCACCGCCCGGGTTGACCAGATGCACCTCGATCAGACTCGTGAGGTTGCCCGGAGTCCCATCGGGACGCGGGAACATATCCTCAAGCTGCACCCGGTCCTTGTAGGTGTAACGCAGCCCTCGGCTCCGGTTACCCAGAAAAACCTTGTACTTCCCGCTCAAATCTCCCATGCCTTTTGACGCTCCTCTCTTTCCTCCTATGTGGACGTAGTACGAGCAAACGTGCAACCACTGCCCGGCCGGAACTCGATACTGTTCTCCACCGACGCGCCCCAAGCGCCAGACGGCGCGGCATTGGCCTGAGTTACGAAAACCTTGCTCCACACGAAACGCGGATTCGTCCCGGTGATGGTGCCGTCAACCGGCCTGACCTCGACACGGATGGCCGTGCGGTTGTTCATAAGGTCATAGAACTTCTCGTTGGTTCCCGTGCTGCTGTCGTAGTCCTCTCGAGTCGTGACCGAAATCGGCGCCGACAGGGGGCCGGGGTAGAACGTCTCGAGCGTGTCGCCCATAGTCGAATCGGCCAACTCGCTCCTAGTCAGTGGGGCTGTGATCTCTTTGACCCCCACGATCTCGGTCAGCGTCCCGGTACTGGTGCCCGTGGTGACACTGATCTTCCCGTTGGTGAATACTGTGGGTGCGCTCATAAGCGTTTCCTCCTAGATATTGACGATTGAGAACACGACGCCGAGGGTGATAGCCGTTCCACCACCCGACGTGAGGCCAGCCAGCCACCACGTATCGGTGACAGCCCCGGAGACAGTCGAGACCAGAAACCCCGGCGCTGCCGGCAGAAGAACTGATGAGCGCGTCGTCTCGCCGCCGGCCGAAGCATCAGCGTCGCTGTTGACAATCGCGTTGAAGGCGCCCGTCTTGGCGAACACATGAAACACCGCGATAAGCTGCTGTGTAGCGGTCAGCGCACCCAACTGGATCTTTGTCCCGTTGAACGGAAACGAGGTTTCTGTACTCTTGGGAACCATGACGTTGCCCTTGTCGAGCGTCGTGCCGCTCGCTGGCTTGTTGCTAAGCCGAAACGGAAGCGACTGACCCCACGAAGCCTCCAAGACGGAGTAGCCGAAGGTGTACCCGCGGATGTCCCACGAAACCTCCCCCAAGCCCGCACCATCCGGGCTAATCGAAAGGGGCCAGGCCGCGGTCGGGCTCTGAAGCTGGCCCGTGAGCGGGTCGTCCAAGGTTGAGTCAAAGAACCCGTTGACATCGGCGCCCACGGTCAACGGTCCAGGATAAAACCCTTCCACCGTATCGCCGAAGCGGTTGTCAGGGATCTCCTGCCGCGCCGCGTTGAACGTGATCTCGTTCGACGCGCCGGTCATGTCATAGCCGCCGAGCCAGACAACTGCATCGGTGAGAACTGTGGGATTAGGCATCCGCCATCTCCTCTAGCTTGGGGGTCCACGACCCGCCACAGCCGAAACACGTCAGTCTGGGATTACCCATCGTGCTCGTGTTATCTATGTCCGCCGAGTGACATGACGGACAGTGAACCGCGCTCTCGTCGTCGGGCTGATGCTGGATCAACCGCTCTAGAAGCACGTTGTTTCGTTCGACCCCTCGCGCTATCCGCTCGAGCAGCGGGATGGACTTGTCCACGCTAGCCTCTCGCCTTCTGGACTTCATAGTTAGCCGAGTACACCCACCTGTGGTTGTCGTCCAAGCCGAGGAGATGTGGCTCACCGTCTACGCCCTCAACGAGGAAATACTCCGTCGAGGACGCGCCAGTGAGCCCTTGCAGGTTATCCAGCAGCGCATGGATCGCCGCGGCCTTCGTGTTGGCCGTGGCCATCACTGTGTTTCTGACGAGCACCTGCACCAGCGCCATCTCGAGATCCGGCGCCACGAGCGAGGCAGACATCACCCGCTCCGCATCCCCGCCGCCGAAGTGAATCACGCACACCTGATTGTCGGGCTGCTCAGTGAAACCGCCCTCAAACAAATCAGTCCCCGCCGCCTCAGCGATAGACGGGTCAATGTGGGCGATGAGGTCCGCCGATACACTGCTCATGGCTTGAGCTTTCTCGTGATGGCTGCGCGGAGCTTGTCGGGCACCTTCGCCGCGGCCC
>SDBT01012777.1_pt1 | contig 13480 bp, 7 predicted proteins | sample 2277101 | NCBI WGS metagenome assembly SDBT01 (sample SAMN10404973, study PRJNA504765) | marine sediment metagenome | isolation source: marine sediment core GS10_PC15, 103 cmbsf | place: Arctic Ocean: Southern Knipovich Ridge | collected 2010
GGAATCGCACCAAGTATACGGATTTGGCCAACTTTATTCCAGAGGATGTTCAGTATCTGGGGCGAGCTGTCCACCAGTCGATTCGTCGGCAAAGCCGCAGACAAAATCTGTTGCGTTCGTTTTTCCATCATGCAAAACTAAAACTTTAATTCGTTTAGATATTTATTCAAAAGTCAATAGAAAGTAAACAGGAGGATAAATAATGAGTTATAAATCAGATACAATTGCTACAGTTATTAAACAGTTGAATGTTCAATTTTTTTTGCCTGCTATTCAACGAGAATTTGTCTGGAAGCCCGAGCAAGTTATTCAACTGTATGATTCTATAATGAGAGGGTATCCCATTAGTTCCTTTCTTTTCTGGGAATTGGCAGACGAGAATCGTGATAAATGGGAAGCATACAAGTTTATTGAACATGCTAAACAAGGTGGTACGCATAACGAACTTGCGGTTACAGACGGTGTCCGAAATTTGATATTTGTTTTAGACGGCCAGCAACGCTTTACTTCATTATTAGTTGGTTTAAAAGGTGTTTACACAATTAAGAAAAAGTACCGTAGAAAGAAAGATTCTTCAGCTTGGTCACCACATCGCCTTTATATGGACCTTTTCAAAGACCCGAAGTCAGAAGATGATAATGGAGAACTTGGGCTTAGATATGGATTTAGATTTTTTGAAAAAGAACCTCATAGTGACAGCAAGAGCCATTGGTTTAGGATTGGCAAGATATTAGATTTTGATAGCGAAGATCGTTTTGACGGATTTAAAGAGGACGAAGAAGAACGATTGCCTGAAGAAGTAACAAAAAAGCAAATAAAAGTCTTTCGCAGGAATTTAGATCGTTTATACAGGGCAATCTGGAAAGACGATGTTATTGCTTATTACACTGAAGATGACCAGGATTATGACCGTGTTCTAGACATCTTTGTTCGAGCCAATGAAGGTGGGACCAAGCTAAGCAAGTCTGACCTCCTTCTTTCAATGGTTATATCAAAATGGGAAGGAGTCAGTGCTCGTAACGAGATATTCAACTTTGTTGATAGATTGAATAAGGGTTTGACTCGAAAAAACGATTTCGATAAAGACTTCATAATGAAGTCATTTTTGGTCTTAGTGGATTTGCCTGTTGCTTATCAAGTGAAAAATTTTACAAATAAAAACTTAAACCTTATTCAATCTAAATGGGAAGAAATCAAGGATGCCATTGAGAGAGCCGTTAACCTAATCAATACATTTGGAGTAGACCGAGACAACCTAACTAGTGCAAATACTCTTATTCCGATTATCTATTACCTTTTCAAAAACCCAGGTATGTCTATGCAAACAGGTAGTAAGTTTGACGTACAGAACTCAACTATCATTCGTAGATGGTTCTCAGTTGCACTTCTCAATAACGTCTTTAGTGGACAATCAGATACAATGTTAACTGAGGTCAGACGTGCATTAATAGAAAATTCAGAAAGCCAGCCGTTTCCAAGCGAAAAGGTTAATGAAGTAATTGCCAAAGCTGGGAGGAATGCTGTTTTCGATAATTATACCCTAAATAACTTTGTCGATTTTGTTTACCACCAGAAGCAGACCTTTCTTGCTCTTTCATTGCTATATGATGAAAACAACTGGGGAACTGTAAACTATCACAAAGACCATATTTTTCCTCAGGACATGTTCAAATGGCAAAAAATGAAGAAGTTGGGTTTCAATTCGGAACAATATGATCATTTTTCTGGCATAAAAGATTACATCGGCAACCTGATGTTATTAAGGTCTGAAGAGAATCTCGAAAAATTGAATCAGCCATTTGAGGATTGGATTAAAACAAGGGATGTGAGCTTTAAGAAGCGTCATTTAATACCTGATAACCCAGAGCTATATAAATTTGAAAATTTTGAGTCATTTATTGTCAAAAGAGATGAACTAATGAAAAATAGATTGCAGAAATTATTTGGTCAGGTTAGTGAACCGTCCACTACGACTGAAACGGAAGAAGAAGATGGATTAATTTTCCAATAAGGATAAATATGGCGAAAAGAAAGAAAGCTAAAAAAAGTGTTTCGGTTCATTCAGTTAAGCACAAAGATAAGCGCAAAAACATCCCAACTGAGGAGTTGCGGGATTTTGTGCGTGAAGATGAGGTCAAACCCAAGGAGGTAAAGTACCCCGGCCTGCTCTATGCCCGTGACCCATCGCTGGACCCGCAGTTGGTCTGGAAGGGCAAGGATGAGCAGGATCAGGAGGAATTAACTGTACCGGCTGTGCCAGTTTATATTCAAGAGAAGATTCATCCTCAAGCTATTATCGAAGATGTCCGGGCGCAGGCCAAAAAAGAAAAACCACAAGACCAGCTTAAGCTTTTCGCTGATTTTAACGGCATTCCTTTTGAGGATTTAATTGACTTCTACCAACATGAAGCCAACTGGTCCAATCGGATGATCTTAGGTGATTCGCTGCTCGTAATGACAAGCTTGGCAGAAAAAGAAGGCCTCAAAGGCCAGGTCCAGATGATTTATATCGACCCGCCTTACGGCATAAAATTCGGCTCCAACTGGCAGGTCTCCACACGGAAACGCGATGTCAAAGACGGAAAGGCCGCCGACGCTACCCGCCAGCCCGAACAAATCCGAGCATTCCGCGATACCTGGCAACTTGGTATCCATTCCTATCTTGCCTACTGGCGGGACCGACTTGTTGCAGCAAGAGAGCTTCTAACCGAAACCGGTAGCGTCTTCGTCCAGATTGGTGATGAGAATGTGCACCTCGTTCGCTTACTTATGGACGAAGTCTTTGGAAGTGACAATTTTGTCTCTGAGATTATATTTAGAAAAAAGGGCATGACACTAGGAGCAAAAACCCTTGAAACCATGAACGATTTTATTTTATGGTTTGCTAAAGACAAAGAAAAGGTTAAATATCGCCAGTTGTTTGAAGATTATAATGTAGAAGGTGCTTCAAGATGGACTATGGTTGAGCTTCCAAATGGCGAAAGGCGAAAAATAAATAGGGAAGAATATACTAACCACAGTCTTTTACCTGAACATGCCAAAGTGTTTCGATTAGTCTCTCAAAGAGCACCGTCATTTTCTGCAAAGAATGTATTTAATTATGATTATGAAGGAGTTACATATTCTGCACCCGGTTGCTGGGTTACGAACGAAAACGGAATGTCATTATTAGGGAAAAATAGAAGGTTTTATTCTGAGGGCGTTAATCTAAGTTATATTCAGTATCTTGCTGATTTTCCTATGAAGAAACTTACAAATCTTTGGATGGATACCAGTGGTGCAAGTAATAAGATATACATAGTTCAGACTTCTGAGAAACCATTAACTCGTTGTATGTTAATGTCCACCGATCCAGGTGATTTAGTTTTGGATCCTACCTGTGGCAGTGGTACGACAGCTTATTTGGCCGAGCAATGGGGCAGACGCTGGATTACAATTGATACGAGTCGGGTGGCCCTGGCACTTGCACGAACGCGGCTAATGACTGCACGTTTTCCATATTATCTTTTAAGTGATTCGCCGGAAGGCGTTAAAAAAGAAGTAGAAATCACAGGCCATACACCGCCACCATACAAGACATCTGGCGATATTAAGAAAGGCTTTATTTATAACCGTGTACCGCATATTACGCTAAAAGCAATCGCCAACAATGAAGAAATTGATACCATTTATGAGAAGTGGCAGCAGAAACTCGAACCAATCCGTAAACAGTTGAACAAAGTGCTGAAAAAATCCTTTGAGTATTGGCAAATCCCGCGTGAAGCCGAAAAAGACTGGCCTAAAGAAGCCAAGGATTTACTGAAAGAATGGTGGCAGCTTCGCCAAAGAAAACAAAAGGAAATCGACGCCAGTATCGCCCGATGCAGCGATACTGAGATGCTCTATGATAAGCCTTATGAAGACAACAAGCGGATTCGTGTAACCGGCCCACTCACCGTGGAAAGTCTTTCGCCGCACCGCACCATCAGCATGGACGAAAAGAAGGAATTGGCTGAGGTTGGCAAAGAAGGCTGGACAATGAAAATGGTAGGTGCAGGCCAGTTCGGCAACATTATCATCGACAACCTCAAAAAGGCTGGTGTACAGAACACTATCAAGAACGAACGGCTGAAATTCGACCGGCTGGAAGTCCACGCGGGCACGTGGATTCACGCTGAGGGAGAATACACCGAAAAGGATGGTAAAACCCGCCGTGTAGCGGTATGTATAGGCCCCGAGCATGGAACCGTAGGGCCTGAATTAGTTAAAGAAGCGGCCAAGGAAGCTGTGCAGGGCATTGGTTATGAATTGTTGATTGTATGTGGGTTTGCATTCGACCCGCATGTCTCTGAGGAAGCCAAGCGGTATGGTGAGCTTACAGTACTTCCAACACGAATCAACGCTGATTTGCAAATGGGCGATGAGTTTCTTAAGAAAACCGGTTCTGGCAACTTGTTTATGGTCTTCGGCGAGCCTGATTTGAAAGTGAAGAAAACCAAAGATGGTAAGGTTGAAGTAGAAATCAAAGGTTTGGATATATACGACCCAACGACGGGAGAAATCCGCAGCAATACGACTGATGACATCGCCTGTTGGTTTATTGACACTAATTATAATGGCGAGAGCTTCTTTGTCCGTCATGCCTATTTCACCGGCTCTGACAATCCATACGACAAGCTCAAACGTGCCCTTCGAGCCGAGATTGATGAAGCCGCTTGGTCGATGTTGTACTCTACAAAGAGCCGACCCTTTGATTCACCTGAAACCGGCAAAATCGCCGTCAAAATAATAAACCACTACGGCGATGAAGTGCTAAAAGTCTACGAAGTTGGCAATTAAAACGCCCACGGCGCCTGGCCAATAAAGTGAGAGCTGAAATTGGCTCGTTGACTTAGTCTGCGTCCCCGAACCAACCACGCTCTTGCTCCTCGGCCTGGGTGCGGTGATGGTGAGAAGGAGAAAATAGATTAGTGAAAGTGTTGGATTGCGAATCTATCGAATCAACCTATAAGTCATTAGAGGCTATCCTTGGCGTAAAAAAGTCCCGCCTTTGCCAGCTCTTTGATTCAATAAATGTTTATGAAGAAATGCACGAAAGCACCAGCGATTTTCTATTCTCATACATCCGAGACGAAACGGATTGTAAGACTGATTTTGATAAAACCTGCTGGTTTCACTGCACTCGTACCCGACCAGACAATACATTTGTGGAAGGTTTATTACCCCTAAAAGAAATCATTCCCAAAATTTGGGATTTTCTATTTGACCTTAGTGAAGGACAACTCACACATCAACAGTGGGCAGATTTGAAGCGTTTTATAGACTCCAGCCAATATCACTACGCCCACCTGTACAGGATGAAGTGGGCTGACGCAAAAGTTCATGGCGGGCCACACGCACTGCTTATAAGAGAGGCTGCAATTGATGCGGCCAAATCTTCAACGTACTGGAACTACTTTGAAATCCCGGAAATTGTGGACGATATTTGTTACTGTTGCGTAGACAAATACGGGATCGACTTAACGCATAAGTTTATTACCAGCACGGTTCCGTGCATTGTTAAGTTTATAGACTATAAAGCCAACATAGGTGCGCTTCGTACAGCAATGATATATGCTTATCTCAAGCATCGCAATTTGGATTTGCTTCCCGACAGCAACTCTTGCTTTTCAGCCGAAGGCGTACCAGTTCCCAAAGACAAGATTCTCAATGTGGAGTTTCTTAGTAATAGCGAAATCAAGACAGTGCGGAAAGATATTAAAGACATAAACTCAGGAGTTTCGGTCAATATCATCTTGGAAATAGAGTCAACCACGCAAAATGACCAATAACAATAACTGAAGTTCCCAAACCGGCCACGCTCTTACTTCTCGGCCTCGATGCGGTGATGATAGGGAGAAGAAGCAGATTGTAGATTAAATCCATGTTCATGTGGTCCCAGATTGAAGGAAAACCCACACCTACAGGGGACTTAAAAACCTCTCAACCGTCAGCATAGTACGGGCCTACATTATCGATTTACACTTTTGCAATTGTATTTTCCGTTTTTCAACGGATCCCGTTGTGTTCGGTTCCTTTCCAAAGTTTCATAAACGTAATATAAGCACGGAAATCATTCTGAAGCTCGCCTGCAATTTTTGCAGGGGGTCTTTGAGCATTTTGAATTATTATTGTGCTAATATCGCCGCAGACCCGAAGGTAACCGGATTTGCAGAATGCCTGCAACAACTACACAAAGGCTATAATAGCAACCGCCGTTAGTTCGGAGTTCTTACGAAATCCGAAGATTTAACCTTCAAACTGACGCCCTGCCCATACATCCACAGTGCCACTTCTACATAAACCATTTGTTTTCAAAACCTTCTTTTGCAATGAGTTCCTGCTTGATAGTTAGCAGGTCCACAAGTCTTGATGCATAAGCTCCAGCTGCTGGGACTCTGAAGTAAAGTCGAAAACAGGACCTTCGGCCTGCATAGCCAGTGCTCAATAGTGTGTAAGCGTAAGAAAATATAAAAGTTACAAAAAACTATCGGTTGACTCTCCCTTATGCACTTTGTATATTGTTATATAGGTTTTTTCAGCCGATCTAACCGGTATTTGCGTTCCGTGTTGAGCGGAGGATAAGGATCAATGGATAAAGACTGGTTGCTTTACGAATCTCTGACTGAAATGTTAGATGAGTTTTCTACACAAAGCTTTAATGTTTTCGTTAACTCAGACCGAAAGGGTGTAGGGCACTTCCTGGAGGAACAACCAGTCCGGATAAGCCCAATTAACACAGCCTCAGTGATCCAGCTTTATGACAAGGCACCCCAGTACTGCGATGGAATTTCCGCCGACGAAATTGACACTTGGAAGCAAAAAGTCATCCTGCCCACCATCAAGGAGCGCTCTGAAATGTTGTTGTCCAAGCCTCCTTACGAAGCTGAATTCGAAGCTTATTATCTGGGCCGGTTACTTCAGGCTGTGTCTGACTCCAACGCGTTGAATGCTCTGAAGAAGTGGTTGAGAGGATACATTCGGCCTTGGCTTCTAAAAGCGAACCGGTATCCACTCCGAGTGTTTTTGATATACATTGCGAGGGAAGTGCTCGCTGGTAGTGACAAAACAATCGGGGCTATGATCGATCGTGCAACTGAGTTTGTAGTCCATCGTCAGGTAGCTCTAGGATCAAGTTCTCTCCTGTCGGATTTTGATGCCATAGATCTGGCCTTAGCTATTTCCATGACACCACCTGGAGGCATCTCCACACGACTTGTCACAGCTGCTACGAAATTGTTGAATGAGGCAATTAAAAACGCTAAGACCTGGAAGAACCAGCAACTTCTGATCCGTCTTGATAGCAGAACTGTAGGGTGTTCAGCTTTCGAGGCGTGTATTGCATTGTTGCAGTCAAGCACTCATACTGATGTATTCTCTCTTATAAAGCCTGCGTTGCTCTCGCACCAGCAGTGGTTGGTGGAACAACGCCAATCGAACACTCCGTTCAAAGTCTCTGACCTGTACCTCCGTGACGGCCTTATCGAGGCCTGGTTCAACTTGTTAGTTGTGCAATTCTTGGAACTTTTCAAAGAACGTTTATACGACTCAAAGCATACTTCCCTCTTGGCCAAATACAAAGCCAGACGCAGCAGTACAAAACTCGGATGGTCAGATCTAATCCTCGGAGATCAAGAGAAAAGTGCCCTCAAGAGCTCATTCTTGGATGAAGTACGAAGCAACCCATCTTGTCCGCGGCTGGATAGGTGCACCGTGTTGTTATTCGGACCTACGGGGTCTGCAAAGACTACTATTGCCAAAGTTCTAGCCAAGGAACTCGCTTGGCCCTTGATCGAACTAGGCATAGTAGACTTTCTGAAGAATGGTCTTGACAAGATTTATGACACTGCATCAAAAATCTTTGAAGACCTTATGCGCGTGAGACATACTGTTGTTCTTCTCGATGAAGTAGAGCAGGTTTTTGCGCAGCGGGATGACAACAAAGACTTGCGCCAGCAGTTTCTCACTGCTGCTTTGCTGCCCCCGTTGCAGGAGCTTCACGACAAAAAACAGCTTATTATGTTGATAGCTACAAATTACATCGGAGAATTTGATCCCGCCATTCGTCGTCATGGAAGGATAGATCTAATTATCCCTGTCGGTCTTCCTGAGGCTAAGCATCGGAAGAGACTACTGGAAAAGGAGCTTGGTTTGGCGAAGAATGTCGCCGGTGAACTCGCTGCTCTCGTTCCCGATCGCGCCACTATTGGTGAGCTACTGATGTTCAAGCGGATTATTCCTTTGGTCAATCTGGGAGCTGGGAACGCAGCGAGTCTTTTGTATCAGAAGTGGAAAGAGTGGTATGGCCACGGAGAAGTTACCGATAACGATGTGTCAGAATTCAAACAACAATGTGAGCGATATCGCCGCCTATAGAACAACTGGAACGGCCTATGGAAAGCGTCTTGCTCCAGCAGCCTTTTTTAGGTCTTTTCAGGTTGTGGCACATAATCTTGCAGCAGTTATGTCGTCTCGGAGACATCCTTTGGCTCAGAGAAGCATCTTGAAAGATCTGTGTCGACACGCCATGACCAATACTACCTTCCGAAATCACGGTCACTTATGCCTATTATTTGGAAGCGCTGCCAGGGGTGAACCAGCTGACGATCTGGACCTTCTTCTACTAGTAGATGCTCCGGATTACTGGCATGTGTACGAGCGACAGTGGGAGGCTGGACTGGCCCTGGACATAAACATTGCCTCCCGTGAATGGTTGGAATATGCTGGGCTCGACATCGAATGGGGCTACTGCCTTTGCGAAAGCTACGTCCTTAAAGCCAGTTCATACGAACTGGAAGAGAAGTGGCGCAAAGCAATTATCAAATATCGCTCCCGGACAGAGACCGAGAAACGCGTGTGTGCACATATTAGTAGCTTTGAAGGATTAATCACCGCCAGTGAGAAAGCATTTAGGAGCGGCAGGCCACTCTTAGGCCGATTGCTCGCTCACGAGGGAATTCGGTGCGTCGGCATGGCTGTTATCGAACGTTACGGGATGAGAGTCTTCTCACATCGTAGTTTCATAAGTGAAGTAAGACATAGTTGTAACCGAGCAGACATAAGCTCGAGAATCTCGGAGACAGTAGTGCGAGCTCTATGTGGTTCCAGGTACAATTCATTGCAGGAGGCCTGCTCGGCATATACAAAGATCCGGTACGACCTGTCAAGTGTTCTCCGGTCATTGGATTGTAGATATGATTTAGATTACAGCATAGATGCTCCACGGAAAAGCCGTATTGAAGCACTAAAGCGACTACCAATATGCGATTGTTCCAGATATTTCGAAAACTACCTACGTACGATCTCTTCAACCGAATGGTTACCTTCCATTCCTGATATAGAGGCTGGCATCTGTTCAGGAAAGCAGATCGCATCTACCATTAGGACACAGAATATACCACTCGGTTCGGTGCCAACGAGTGGTCATACGGACCCAAAAACGGCAAACAGAATTATTCCAACTAAGTCGCGAGTTCCTGGTGCTCGGTGGATTGAGAAAAAGTCTCATCGACTGAAGGTAATTCTCTCTACGGGTGGTTGCAAGACACCCAGCTGTGTTTTCTGCTCTCTCCCACAGTTTGGACGTGCAAGAGAACGAGTTTCGCCACCAGAAACCGTTCGAGAGCTTCTTCGGAGGTTTCATCCGCAACATCTTGTTCTCTACAACGATGGTTCCTTGTTGAATCCAGCCGAGGTCTCTCCGGTTGAACTTCGGGCAACTTATGACGTGATACGGGATTTTAAGGTCAAGTCTCTGACATTTGAGAGCATTCCGCGTTTTGTAACAGAAGACAGGATTAGGGAAGCTTTCGACAGAAGTTGTGTCAAGATGCTTACTATAGGTATGGGGTACCAATGTGTGGGCGACTATATTGCGATGTCCCGCCTAGGCAGACCGGATGCTGATTCTATGTTTGATCGAGCTATTGACGTAGTCCAGGAAGCCGGAGGAGCAGTAAGGTTGTATCTGCTGTGGAATTACAAAGCAGTACCGATTGATGACTGGTCAAGCGTACTTCGCAGATCACTCCACTGGGCAATAGGTAGACACGTGGAGTCTGTAACGATTTGCCCGTACGTTTCGCGGCACCGCTCGGTTTCTCCCAAGAGCCAAAATGCGGCCTCTTTTTGCCTGCTTTTCACTACTCTCAGAAAATTCAAACAAGAAACGCAGAGCAGCATCGAAGTCTCAATTCCAAAAAGTCCTTCTTGTGGAGCGGGATACGAGTACGAGTACGGGGACTGCCCAGAATGCGTGGCTGCTGTTAAGAAATATGGGTGGTCGGATTGCCAGCACCTTGTTCATGGTTGCAGGACACGGGCTAGTCTGATGGCACAGTCTAAGTTGGCTCTCTAAACACTGGATCGTTTGCGTCATAAATGTTTATCGCGGATGCTCAAATATTCAGAGAGAATGTATATTTACAGGTTCGCCTGTTCAGTGCTTCTTCTACTATTGAAACGAGCATTGGCTTGATTAGCCGGTAGTCAAGACCGTATAATACCAATTGTAATTAATCCTTGCGCCTCATATATTTGAGGCAGCGTATAGATTCAACGGTTGTTGACTCTGGAGCATCATGAACTAGCTCAGATAATTCAGTAAAAGCGCTGTAATTAAATCCAATTGGTATAAGTACTGCATATTGTCAGACTTGTAAAACGCGATTAATTCATACGTGCCACGTATACGTACCAGAAACGTTCAGAAAAGGTGTGAGGGCTGAACCTTTTTCTTTGCATAGCCCTAAAGACAAGCCCTTTCAAGCGTAAAGACGGACAAAGACGAAAAGCCGCTGATGGTCTGCTTCCTATTGATATTTGAATAATCAACTAAACAGAGGTAAGGTCGTTGCCATAAAGATGTCATTCCCGCGAAAGCGGGAATCCAGCCTCCAAACACAGGTTTTCTGGGCCCCAGCCTGCGTGGGGGTAACAATAAGCAAGTTCGTTAATGTTCAATTAATTTCTCAAATATCAATAGTAGGTCTTCTGCTCTATATGGTGTCTCAGTTTTGCAGCTACTTCTGGGGCATCCTTTTCTCTTGTGGCCAACGTCAGCCAGACACCTTTTGACAAATAACCTTCTTTGTCTGATAATAACAGGGGTCGTAGATTCAACTTCTGAGAAAGGTCTTTGCGATGTTGCCACCACAGCTCAGCTGTCAGCCGGAAGAAAAAACAGCTATATTCTGAAAAATGGGTTGCTCATATGGACATCGGATGGGTCGAAATCAATAGTGCCTTAGATGATTTGATTGCTCACGAGGGAGGAGTGCGTTTTCAGCGCCTTGCAATTAGCCTAGCTAAGCAACGGTGGCCTGAAACAATTGCCACCGAAGTTCACAGAGACGTTGGAGAAGACGCGCTGGCACATCGCTATCTGACTGAAGGCGGTAAGCAATTCGATATAGCGTGCTCAATCACCGGCGAATACAACAAGATAAAGACTGACGCAGAAAAAATCTTCGGTCGCTGGACACGCTTGGACTTCCTAGCCTTTTACACTCCCGCAAAGATATCAAACGAAACTGTAGTGAAGTGGCAAGAGAGATTCCGACAGGACTTTGACAGTGGGCTAATCGTAATCACCAGAGAAGATATCATACAAGAGCTCCTGAAGCCTGAAAACCAATGGATATGTAGACAGTTCCTCAAGCTGCCAGTGGCACCCAGTCCTGACATTGATGAAGTGGCGGCCAAGGGCAAAACTGCTGCATCCAAGATTATCGAACAATGGCAGCGACAGACACGTTATGATCCAGGTTGCCTAATAGACCTTGATGCCGCCTTGTTGGATGACAAAAACACACCTACGGGTCAACTGGTAGACCCTCCAGCCATTGTGGCTTACTTGGCTGACGGCGATAGAGTAGTGCTTAAGGGTTCTCCAGGTGCAGGCAAAACCACAACATTACTTCAGATTTCGGAAATGCTAATCAATGACCATCAGAAGGTACCCCTGCTTATTTCCTTGCCGGAGTGGGTTGACTCGGGGGAGGACGTCATAACCTTTTTCAGCAAACACCCCGATTTCATGGCAGCTGGTGTCTCGCCGTCTGATGTTGCTTTGTTGTACAAGCACGGACGTTTAGTTTTTCTGTTCAACGGGTGGAACGAGATAGCCCCATCGCTATTAGCTCAGGCAGGCCGCCAACTGCTACGGGTGGACAGAGAATTTACAGCCGCGGGAATCATCGTGGCTTCGCGTGAGAATTACGTAGCACCACCATTGCTCGGCAAGTTCAATCTTGTCATACAGCCACTCAGCAATTCTCAGAGAAGGACGTATATTGCGGTCGCAACATCTGAAAGCTCAGATGAGTTGATTGACACAATCGAGGCAAGCAGAACCCTCACTGCAATTACAAGGACCCCTTTATTCCTGTCTGTGATTGTGCAGCTCTACAACTCTGGCGCACAGATTCCAGACACTAGGTACGGCGTTCTGCAATGTGCAATCGTGCATGTAGAGCAAAACCCCGAGCATTCAACTGCCCTGCAGACAGAGCCTATTTCTGGGCGTGCAACGCAGTATCTCTCTGCATTGGCATTTGAAATGACCAAAAGTGGACACACGGCAATGCACCACGATCAGGCCTTGACGGTAGTCAATGAGGTTAACAAGCAACTTCTCGCAAACGGCCAGATAGGCGCTATGCCCGACCCAGGAGTGATTGTAGATACACTCTGTGCACATCATTTGCTGGAAAAATCGGTCTACCCAGTCAATTCAGTTCATTTCACTCATCAACAATTTCAAGAGTTCTATGCAGCTACACGATTGAGGGACGAGCTGGCAGCGTTATGCACACATAAAGACCAGAACGCGATTCAGGCTTTTCAAAAGGACGTTATTAACATTCCCGTTTGGGAAGAACCCTTGAAGCTCTTGGCGGAAGAAATCGGGGGATTGATTACGGTGAAGAGTAAATTGATGCCCTCCGAGGTAGATCCTCTTGTAACAGGTCGGATCTTGGTGGAGTGGACTATTCCTATCGATCCGGTCTTTACTGCAGGACTTGTGAGGATCTTGGGTAGTGAACTCTGGGCTGAGGTCAAAGACACATTTGAACCTATGCTCCGAACATGGTATGAGTGCCCAAGTCAGGACCACAAGTCATGCGCACTTGCGGCGATGCTTGCTACGGGTGCCGACGATTTTTCCGACATCCTCTGGCCATTGGTGGAATCGCCTGATCAGCAAGTTCGTCTGTCAACGTACAGGACGCCAGCAAAACTTTTCCTTTCCTGCCTGGGACCCAAGTGGAAAGAGAGGGTTTGTGAGTGGGACGAGGAACGACGCGCGGAGTTCATAAATGAGCTGTCACTCAGCGAACAACTAGTGCTCTGTCGTACATAATGTGATGCTATACAAGCTTTTTTGTCGATATATCTAAAAACGATATTTTGACAAGGAGGCTGTTATGGCAAATGAAGCAAAATATGTTGTTGAATTGAC
>SDBT01012779.1_pt1 | contig 13479 bp, 27 predicted proteins | sample 2277101 | NCBI WGS metagenome assembly SDBT01 (sample SAMN10404973, study PRJNA504765) | marine sediment metagenome | isolation source: marine sediment core GS10_PC15, 103 cmbsf | place: Arctic Ocean: Southern Knipovich Ridge | collected 2010
TGAATATGTTTCTAACAAGAGCAGGTAATTTAGGAATATTGGCATGAGCAAAATCAGAGGATTTGAGGTATTTAAGGGGGTGAAATGATGATTTTCCGGTTATTTATAGTGGGTGTGACCTTGTATTTAATTGGTTTGGCGATTGGTTATATGATAGGGGCTGGTATAATATGAAATCTCGCAGTGAGTTCCCAAACCCAGAAGTACACGCAGCACAGATCGAGATCAGACATCGGTACGGTACAGTGCTGAATAAGCTGATCCGTACTATCAAGAGTGCTACGGTCAGGGACATGCTCAACAGATTCAGGGATGTTCTGGATCAACCAAAAGATGATCCGTATGGGAAGTTGCCAGTAGATAATGCAACTTATGGATTATCGCCCGAAAAGAATAAACATGCGTGTCTGCTAAACTTCATATCATGGATGGTGAAAAGAAATTGGGTGTTTAATGAGGATGGAGATTTACAAACGGTTATATTAACTAAAGCCGATCTTGTCGTTCTCGAATCCATAGCCGAGAAGGGGCTGGATGCGTTTGAAATCAAAGGGACGAAGTTCCCCGGTTATTTTTTAAGGGAGATAAAATGAGCAAGAATACAGGTTGGGTATTATTCGATACTACTGTTGATAGATACGTAGATAAAGATGATCTGGGTCAGGCTACTCTACGGGTAGCCAAGATATACAAAACTCGTGCCTTGGCACGTTGCGATAAACTCAGAAGGGATCGAGTTCGTAAAGTACGCCTTGAAAACGGAAAAGCCGTAGAAGTAATTAAAGGGAGGTGAAGTGATGCCAGTAAAACGATATAGTTTTGTTAATGCCATTCTGAGTGGTGAAGCTGTAAGAGAGGCTAACGATAAGGGTAATTATGTACTCTACGAGGACTACGAGAAACTCAAGAAACGCATCAACCAGATACACGATATGATGCAATACCTGCATGTGGAGTTATTTCCAGAGGGGAGGATAGCATGAGTCCAGCAGATAAATACAGAGAGGCAATAGATGAGACGGTGTATTTTATGCGATGCAAGGAGAACGAAGATAACTGGATATATCTTATTCTATGCGAGGAACAGGATCGAGTGGGGAGGTATCAGGAAATATGACAGTAAAAGAATTGATAGAAAAGCTACTGAAACTGGATCAGGATAGTCGTGTAGACGTAATAGTAGATAGTGAGCAATGGCTTGATGTAGACACTGTTTTTCAAGATGGTCCTAATGTAGTCAGTATAGAGGTATTTTAATGAACTGGCACGAAACCCTAATCAAAGCAGATTGGCCCACGACTGCAATAGTCTTAGATTTCGAGTCGTATTACGACGTTGACTACTCCCTATCCAAAATGTCACAAGTGGAGTACATCCGCGATCCCCGGTTCCAGTTCACAGGACTGGGTGTTGGGCTACTTACTCCTGATGATGAGCATCATAAATCGTTCTTTACTGGTGGTCCTGGTGTGAAATGGCTCATCGATACACTCAAGAAAAGACACGGTAAGAACCTGCACAACGTCACCGTAGTTACCAAGAATTCCAAGTTTGATAATCAGGTACTTGACTATCACTTCGGATTACAGCCTCCATTTACTATCGACATCGAGGACTTATCCAGATATTACGATGCCAGGATGCACAGACACAGTCTTGAAAACCTCGCTAAGAAATTTCACTGCTCAGAAGAAAAAGGTGACACAAAACAGTTCAAGGGATTCTACTGGGATGACATGTCACCGGAGATGAGGAAATCTCTGGGAGCGTATTGTAGGAACGACGTTGAACTTGAATCAGAATTATTCCATCACTTGCTACCATTGATCGACAACCCGGAGCATGAATTGGAACTGATGCGGCACACGCTCAGGATGTTCCTGAATCCTAAGATTGTTCTTGACTTCGATGAGGCAGATTCTATAATCAAGGGTATGGAGGAAGAACGAGAAAGTGCAATACAGAAAGCCGGTTACACTGCAACAGATTTAAGTGGTAGTATCTCATTTGCTACGATTCTCAAAGAATATATCCCTGATCTGGTACCGTATACAAAAGTAGGGAAGAAACCCGGTAAAAAGATAACAGCTATTATAGGCAGACCTAACCGTATCCTGGCACTGGCTAAGGATGACGAGGGTACCAAGAAATTACTCGAACACCCTGATCCGCGAGTACGTAATCTAATTGCTGGTCGTCAGGCTGTTAAGTCGTGGCCCTTACACATCAAGAAAATACAAGCTTACATAGATCAGGCCGAAGTACAAGACGGACTCGTCACGATGCCATTGAAATATCACGGTGCTGGTACCGGGCGATGGTCAGGTACAGGTGGCAAGAACCCGCTAAACATGGGTGGCAAAGGCAGAGGTAAAGCCATACACCCGTTGATCGGTAGAATACGCAATGCGATGGTGGCACCTGATGGGTACACCTTTGGTATCGTTGATTCGTGCCAGATCGAGGCTCGACTGCTGGCGTGGATCGCAGGACAGACAGACTTGGTTGAAGGTTTCGCTAATGGCGAGGATATATATTCAGTATTCGCATCCGAACTATTTGGTACTAAGGTATGGAAACCTGCCGCTGATGACGATAGCTCGGAGGCTAAAGAGGCGAGTATTAAACGTGGGTTTGGCAAGGACGCCATACTCGGATGCGGATACGGTATGGGTAAGGATACGTTCTACGAGAGGTGCCTGTCTAACGATGCACTCCGTCCAATGTTTGACTCCGGTAAATATAATAAGGCGTTTATCAAGAGACTCATTGATACATATCGGAGTAAGTATAAGGATATTGTAGGTTTTTGGGGTGAGATGGAGAGATGCTTTGCGAACTCAATAAGATACGGAGGTCTGGCAGTTCATAATCCTGATAGCCCAATATCATTTCATAATATGGGTGATGGTACCATTCACATAGAATTGCCATCAGGTAGAAAGCTGCATTATCCCCATGCTACGATAAGTGGTGGGAATATAAAATATGAACATGGTAAGTTATACGGTGCACACCTAACAGAGAATGTGGTCCAGGCCATGTCACGCTGTCTACTTGGGGAGTGGATATTGCAGTGTGAGAAGGAAGTAGGCCCGGTGGTATTACATTTATACGACGAGGTTGTATGCCTAATACCAGAAGATAAAGCTGAGGAAAAACTACAGCAGATGATAGACCTGATGAGCACCGGCCCCGCGTGGACTGACGGCATACCATTAGCGGCAGAAGGCCAGATTTCAAAGAGGTACTGTAAATGACAGGTAAAAAATGTAGAGCATGGCGGCTCAAAAAGAAATACGAGAAGTGGTTTTTTAAGCAGATGTGCAACCTTGCGTCTATGGCTATTATGGATATGTCCGGGATAACACTTGTAGATGAACTTGTGAGTATAGATTATAGTATTTATAGGAGCTATCTAAAATGAAACTACGATGGCGATACTACATATTCGTGTGGTTGTGGGGCAAACTAAACATTAAGGAACGGGTAAACTTTATATTACGTGATGAAACGAAAAACCAAAAAACAACTGAAACCGCGACAGCTTAGTATTGCGGTGTGCCCTCTCAAACAGATACGCAAGTTTATAGAGGACAATCACTATTCCCATTCAGTGAACGGCGTTAAGGTATCTTACTGTTTCAAAGTAACATTTGGAACTGACATTGTGGGTGCCGTTCTCTATGGTCAGCTTTCCACTACGGCATGGAAAAAATTTGGTGACACAGAAGCCGAAGTTCTTGAACTCAGGAGACTTGTTTTAGATGACATCGCCGGGCACAACTCAGAATCATACGTAATAGGACACACTCTACGATGGTTGAAACGAAATGCTCCAGTAGTTCGTACTATAATCAGTTACGCTGATCCCTTATATGGGCACAGTGGGGTAATATACAGGGCGACTAATTTTGAGTACCTCGGCTTAACCCCGGATGATAAAGGATACAAACACCCTGAAACTGGTAAAATTTATCACTCCAGAGCTTTGCGAACTAAGTATAAAGGGGAGTATAAACCATTTGTTAAAAAGCTACGCAAACTATTTGAGGAAGGTAAGCTCGAAACTGTCATTCTCCCTGGCAAACATAGGTACAGGTACAAACTGAGATGAAACAGAAAACAAAAAAACAACTGAAAGCTGATTGCTTCAAAGCCTTTCAAAAAATGAGGGGTATAAAAGTGCCACCGAAAACTCATAGAACTAAACCGTTCCTGGATGTAGAAGTTAAACCAGAATCAGAAGTATTGAAGGAGTGCCTGGCATGGCTCAAGAGGAAAAATATATTTGCAGACCGGATGAATGTAGGCTCTGGTGTTTTGGGTCCGGGCGGGTACCGTACATACGGGATAGTCGGGGCAGGAGACATTGTAGGCTTGCTACAGAACGGCAGACACTTGGAAGTAGAGTGCAAGGCAGGGAAGGGAGGGGTGATGTCGGTGAAACAGATTAAACGCGAGAAGGACATCAAGAAGAATAACGGTGTGTACGTGGTCGTACACTCAGTTGCTGAACTGGAATATTTCTTAAAGGAGGTAATATGAAGAAAGTAAGATTAGATACATTGAAACAAGGTAGTTGCTTTAGATATTGGGGTATTCTGTATATGGTAACTGATGAAGCGTCACAAGTTAAATTAACCGGCGTAAATCGTGGGTTTTTAATGCACTATCGTAGTAACCCTAATGTGATCCCAGTGTTAGTTACAATCATGGAGACGATATAATGGCTAAACGCAAGTGGAAACTTTCGGCTACTTCAATAGCTTTATTTAAGCGTTGTCCTTATTCTTTTTGGATCAGATACATCCTGGGCCTGATCCCTACTGATGAGAAGGATGCACTCAGAATCGGCACTAACTGGCATAAGGTACTGGAGATTATCGGACTTACACCCGATACTCAGTGTCCTGATTGTGCTGGTATGATGGGTCAGATTGGGGAGGATGACATCATAGATAATACTGACCCAGAATGTCCGATTTGCGGTGGTTCAGGGTTGGTAATGGAAGATCGGGTACAAGTTGCTACTGACTACATCTACAAAGCCTACGAGAATAAGCCTGAGTATAAGGCAGATAAAGACTGGTACAAGGAACGAACTCATCTGCTGTATGCACTGTCAGGGTATACCTGGTACTGGTCTGCATCTGAACATCAGTATGAAGTTCTTGCAACAGAAATCAGTTTCGAGATACCATTGATAAACCCAGAGACAGGTGCCAAGACAGAGGCCACGATCCAGGGTAAGATAGATAAATTAGTAAGACTTCCTGATGGTACCGTAGCTGTGAATGAATACAAAACTACGAGCAAGGACATCAGCCAGGACTCGCAGTATTGGAATCGTTTGCATCTTGATACCCAGACCAAGCTCTACCCGTATGCCGCACAGAAAATGCAACTCGCTGGTGAGCTTGAGCAGTACGGTATCAAGGCAGACGATCCTCTAATCAGGACAGTTCTGTATGATGTGCACCGCAAGCCGGGGATCGGCATGGTATGGCTGACCCAGAAAGCGAGCAAGGAATTCGTAGAGACAGGGATGTACCTGGGTAAGAAGTTCGGTGTGATAAAAGGTACTGGTAACTGGGTTCATGTTGATGGTATTCAGGCAGAGTCTAAATCTGGTAAAAAAGAAGGCACCTTTGCCATCATGGAAACACCAGAGATGCTCGGTACCAGACTCCTGAATGACATGACCGAGCAGCCTGATCGTTATTTTGCTCGCCGCATGATAGCTCGTACCGATCAGGAACTACGAGACCTGGAGCTTGATCTGTATAATATCTACCAGACGATAAAGTTCATGCACAAGAACGAGCGATGGTGGCAGGATGAGCAGCAGTGTGAAGCTACCTGGCACTGTGATAATAAGATGCTGTGTTATACGGGCGTTGACCCTACGAAAGAGATACCAGAAGGATATAAATCAAGATGGGAGGATAAAAAGACATGAAAACAGTAATCGCTAATACGAACAGACCAGATGTAATCTCTATTGCGGAGGTTGACAAAAACAAGTTGTATTTTGCCAGTTACGCGGGTGTTATATATAAACTACATAGGCTGTCGGTTAATCCTGATATTAGTTGTAAATATGCCTTTGTAAGCATGTTAGATAGTTGTTGCTGGTCATGCGGTGGACATCCCACAATGGCGAGAGCTATCGAAGTCCAGAAACAATACGGAGACGTGTACGAGTTCGACACACTGAAAGAAGCTATGGAGAAACTGCTATGAAGAAAGTAAAGTTGGACACATTAAAACAGGGTGATAACTTTAAGTACTGTGGTACCCTGTATATAGTAACTGACGAGGATTCAACTGTAAGATTAACGGGTAAAGATCGGGGTATGATAACGTATTTTAACGGGTACACCAAAATAATTCCGGTGATACCTGTTAAAATAGAAACAATGGAGGTAAAATAGTATGAAATCACCAGCAACACCTAAGAAAAGTTCGGGACCACCACCAGCACCCGCAACTCCGGCTAAGAGATTCAGTGCAGCTACCTACTCTGAGAACACACCGGAAAGGATACTGATATATGCTGATTCAGGTATGGGTAAATCATCACTGGCCCTACTTGCACCTAAGCCTGTGTTTATTGCATTGGATGAGGGTGTGAGTAAACTCAGGCATCCAGTGACAGGGGCACCAGCAGATTTTATAGAGGGTGTCGAAACGTTCTCTGATACAAGAGCAGTGTTGCATCAATTTGATCTGTATGATCCCTATGAAACTGGTGTGATAGATACAGTGACAAAACTACAAGACCTGGCTGAACCATTTGTATGTGAAACGATACCAGGAGAAAAGGGCCAGAAAGTTAAGAACCTCGTCGGCTATGGGTACAACAAGGGATACAAGCACCTGTATGATACTATGCGATTCATCCTGGCTGATTGCGATGAGCTTATCAGACGCGGCAAGAATGTTATCCTGATAGCACAGGCAGCACCGCATACCATAGCTAATCCAGGTGGAGTTGATTTTCTACGTGATGGCCCCAGGTTACACATCGATAAATCCTGGAGCATCGAAGCTATGTTTTGTGAATGGGCAGATCACGTACTCCGTATAGATTATACCAACGCGATCATTGACGCAAAGGATAAGAAGATCAGTGGCGGTACAGAAAGGGCTATCTTCGTGAAGCCGGAGCTACATTTCCGGGCGAAGTCACGCACCATCGATGAGCCTGTCATATCGTTCAAGGATAAGGCTGATGATTCAATCTGGCAATTTATATTTGGAGGGACTGAGTGATGAAGGCATTTAGTAAATGGTCGGAGCGTAATAGTAACCCACAGATTGCTCCATCACAATTAGCAGAGAACGCATGGAAAGCAGCTTTAGAGTGGGCTAAGAGTCGGGCAGAAGCCTACGGTGAGAGTGCACCCGCTCGTTATGTACTTGGTGACATCGATGAAGAACTGGAGGGTGAGTGATGCCAGTAGTAAACAAGACTAAAGCAGGCCGGAACGATCCGTGTCCCTGTGGATCAACACTCAAATTCAAACGGTGTCACGGCGATGAACTCAAACGAGCAGTTTGTGATCGTGTAGCTAATGAGAAGATGGTACAGCTAATACGTGTAGAACAACGCAAGAAAATAATAACCTTGCAACAGAAAGATTGCGACGTATGTGGTGGAAAGGGAGGTCACGATGGATTAAAATGTTTAGCGTGTCAGTTTATTACTGACGATGAACGATATGCAGAAATATACAATAGAAAAAAGGAGGAAACAGATGAAGCTAAATCCTAAAACAGTGCTAATAGATATACAGACTGGTGAGGAATTGCTTGACGCACCTCTACCTATTGTATGTCCTGAATGTAAACATGTGATAGTAAATGGTGGTAAACCAGTGACGGTAGGTCAAGTCCTTGTTCGATCTCTGCTTTCACACGTTGAAAAGGATGATAACAAGGTAATCAAGTTCGTCCTTGCGGTACGTATCTTGCAGGCCGAGTATGAGGTCATACTCGAATCAGAAGAAGTAACACTACTCAAGAAACTTGTCGATAATATGTATGAAACTATCGTAGTTGGACAAATTTATAATATTCTGGAGGAAAAGTAATGTCAATTAAAGTTACGGTAAACGAGAAACCACCGGTTAAACCAGAGCCTATTAAATGGAAAGACCTCTCTCCGGGTACGGTTGTAGAGTTTGGTGACGGTATGATAGGTTTGGTGTACGATGGTAGTTGCAGCAAAGATGCTGGTATGGTATTTTTTAATGTCGATGATGGTGAACTAATCATAGCCGAAGGCTATTTAGATAGCGAAATCATTAAGGTACTCGGAACATTAACAGAAATTATTGTGGAGGAAAAGTAATGGGTCAGATAGAAAACGTAGGAACGTATCGCGGCAGTATTGTAGATCATGGTATCAGTGCATCGACTGGTGGTTTCCCACAGTGGGTACCAAAGCTACTGGCTATGGAAAAATACAATTTCGACACAGAGGAATGGGAAGATTACTCACAGTACGAGGATAATGAGATTCAGGCTTACCTTGTTATAATCGGTGCTAAGGGAGAAAATCTAAACTGTAAGCAGACGTGCTTGATTACAGGTTGGGATGGCTCTGATCTACAGGTACTTTCTGAGATGAACTTAGAGGCTACTGGTATCCAGTTCCGCGTAGAGGAAAATACCTACAACGACAAGACCAGATTACAGGTAGCATGGGTTGATGAGTATGATGCCAAGCCAGGTGGTACCGTCAGGAAGGCTACACCGGATGAAATTAAAGCCCTAAATGCTAAGTTCAAGAAGTATCTAAAACCTACGAAGGTCGTAGCTGCTACGGCAAAGCCAGTAGATGCACCGGCTACGCCTAAGAAGAAAAGTACGAAGAAGGGCACAGTTGTTAATAAAACAGATACACCTGCACCAGTAGAACCACAGGTTACTCAGTCGGCACCTGCCGCTCCGTCTGTACCCGCCGAGGAAGCACCGATGCCGAAGTCAGCAATACCAGAAGGTAAATGTACCCAGGCAGAGGCTTATGATGAAGCCTATGCAGCGAAAACGGACGATGTTACTGACGAGAAGTTTAATGAGTTTTGGTTCGCTGCTATCGAATCAGTAACGGGTACAAAGACCTACGACGGTGTAGAACCAGAGCAGTGGCACCACATCAAGAATAACCTCATGGAAAAAACAGCTAAGTTCTAAGGAGGCTTGTTATGGGACTACCTAATATAATGGACTCGTTGGCTGCTGAGATTATCAAAACAGCAAATGAACACGGATTCTGGGATGGTAACTGTAGTGAAGGTGAGAAGATCGCCCTGATGCACAGTGAACTATCCAAGGTATTGGAAGCCCTGCGAAATGGTAATCCACTTGATAAACACTGTCCTGGGTTTAGTTCCGTGGAGATTGAGTATGCTGACTGTATTATACGCATTTTGGACACGTGCTATCAGAATGGATACCGTATCGGTAGTGCTATAGTTGCTAAGATGGTCTTTAACAAAACCAGACCTTACAAGCATGGGAAAAAGTTTTAAGGGGAACTACTATGAACGCATTGATAGAAAATACGTTGACTGATCTTCTTGTAATATTTGCAAGATCAATGGCAGCAGAAGGAAAACCTAACAGAGACGCTATGTTGGCAAAGCTGCAACATCTGTGGGATGAATCCAAAGATCACAGAGACAGATGTATTGTAATGCTAATTAAAGATCGGAAATAGGAAACCTTGATGGAAAAATTAAACGCTTCATTTCAGCGTAACATACTTGACGACAGGATGCTTGAACCTTGGGCAGACGATTTAGGTGTTAGCATAAGATCGCTTCGGTCGTTGGGGGTAGGGATTTACCCCCTGACCGGGGCCATCACTTTCCCAGAGCGTGACGCTAAGGGTAAGGTCATAGGTATATCACAGCGTCAGCGTGATGGCAAGAAGTTTATGATAAAGAAGTCCAAACGTGGGCTAATCTATCCATTTACAGGAAGCAAAGGGGGTAATTATGAGTCGGGAAAACAAAATTGGAAGCGAGTCGGAAAAGGTATTTCCTGTCCTGTTTGTGGAAAAGGAGATGGATGCCTCGTTGACGCTCGAAATATCGAAAGACCTGCTGCCGTCGTATGTGTTCATATCTCCGAAGGATCGGTCAAACCACTCGAACTTGGGCATCTTCATATTCTCAGGCCCGAAGGGAATGTCAATGTTGGTGGTGAACGAGCCTTACCAGTATCGACAATGCCTATTATCGTTGTCGAAGGTGCATCCGATACTGCGACGGCTCTGGATATGGGTTTTGTTGCGGTTGGTAGGCCGTCAGCACAGGGAAAAAACAAAGACCTCGCCGATCTCTTGCGTGGACTGGATATAATAGTTATTGGTGACAACGACGCTGGTGTGGGCAAGACTGGGATGGAGTCTACGTTCCAAGCACTCAAAGGTGTATGCAAATCTGTCATCAAGGTACTACCACCACCACAATATGGAGACTTGCGACAATGGAAAAATCAGATCAGTTTAACGGCAGAACAACTACTTGAATGGGTAGAAGCAGAGGGTGACAAGTGCGGTGATCCTAACTTACTTAATAGTGATGCACCGCTCGATCTGGCGAGGCATTGGTTAGACAGTGAAAGGACACAGGATGCTTTACCACTTATCAGATGTTATAAGGGACAATGGTTGGAGTTCATGGATGGATGCTACAGGGAAATTGATACCGGGATATTTCGAGGCAGTATATACAGTTATCTCGCCTGGAAGAAATATAGGAAAGTCAGTAATAGCGGAGAAATTTCTGTCGCGGAGATTAACCCTGACCGGCACAAAGTTACGAATATCATCGACGCCCTGAATACCTGGTGCCCAGTTACAACTGGTCCTCCATCATGGTTCACTGATGGACCTCACCTGGAACCAAGGAACCTGATCGCGTTTAGAAATGGTATGCTCGATGTGGAGGAATATCTACGAGGTAAGATTGTACTGCATGATCCTACACCGGCGTACTTCAACCTGAACGTGATACCGTATGATTTTGTGGATGGCCTTGAATCGCAATTACTTCTTGACACGGTGAGCGATATTTTTGACGGAGATCAGGAGAAAATTGATCTATGTGAAGAATGGTTTGGGTACAACTTGACACCTGATATGAGCTTAGAAAAACTGATGATGCTAAAAGGCGGTAAACGAGCGGGTAAGGGCACTATTATTACAGCCTTGGTGAGTATGCTCGGCAGGAATCAGTGTACCTCTACCAGTTTACAACACCTGTCAAGTGGTTTTGGGTACCAATCTCTAACTGGTAAGCTTGCAGCTATACTCGGTGACACCAGAGTATCACATGCTAAAGAAGCAATATCGGCACTTGAGAAAATACTACAGATAGTGGGTCGTGATCCTATAATTATCAACAGGAAATATTTGTCGTGTCTCGATAATGTGTACCTTAGTTGTAGGTTTACAGCAGCGATGAACGAGTTTCCGAGGATACCCGACCATGCCAATGCACTCGAAGCCAGGACTTGTATCTTGAAATTCGACAAGTCATATTTGGGTCACGAAGATACGAGCTTAAAATTGGCATTGAAAAATGAAGCAGTTAAGGGTGCTTTTGTAGCTTTTGCATTACGTGGTTTGAAACGACTAAGGAAAAATGGTAGGTTTACTGTGCCAGAATCAGAGGCAGAATCGAGAGCAGAATTGCAACAACTTTCTAACCCGGTTATGACATTTGTGGAGGATTATACAGAGGTGGGCATAGATTATTTTGAGCCTATAGATACAGCTTATCAGGCATGGTGTGAATGGTGTGAACGTGCTGGTATGAAACCAGGCAATAAGATTTCATTCGGGATGAAATTCACAGCCGCTATTCCGAACTTAGGTTCAATCAGGATGCAAGTAAACGAGTTTAGACGCCGGGTATATACAGGCGTGAAACTCACTGATGAGTGCTATAGAGATTTATTGGGAGTGATAAAATGAATGACTGGCAAAAGTTAAGCCTGGGGGAGGAGGAAAAAGCAAGATCAATTTTTAGACTTAGGGAATCTTGGAATGAGGAAAAGGAAGAATGGACTCGGCCTTTGACGCTTAGGAATTTCCCTTACTGGAGTGTAGTAGTAATACCAAGCATTATAGTGACTTTACTTTTATACTTAGGAGTAATCAGATGATCGAGAAACTTTTAATCGTGGTATGCGTAGCAGCTATGGCAATTCTGGGGTGTGGATCACTGATCGACAATTTCACACCTGCTGAGGTCAGTAGGATAGCTGCTGATTATGGTGAAGTAGAGCTTGACGGTATCACTACACTCAAAGATGCGAAGCAGGTCAAGGTGGGCATAGCTATCAAGCACAGGAATGTCCAGACGAACCTGAAACGTCAGGCAGAGGACGACAGTTTTCTGCATGGTGTGGCTAACGAGTTCGTTGACGTAAGTATCAGTGAAGCAGAGACACTACAGAGTATCGTTATTGGTAGCCCGGATAATCCATATAGTTTACTGGGACTCCTGGCACCGTTAGGTCTGGGTGGAATCATCGGTAAGACCTACATGAAACGTAAGGGTGATTTCAGCCCAGAGGAACACGAAGCAGAAATAGTTAAAGCTAAGAATGGAGACTAAAATGACCGAGCAACCAGTACAGAATCGTAAAGAAGCAGAAGCAGCAATCCAGAAGCTTAAAGATGCAATATCAACGACAGAACCAGAGGTAAGGTCAGAGTACCAGACTGAGATCGAGAAGGCCAAGCATACCATCAAGATTCAGGAACACGCACTGAGGGTGAACAAGCTGATCCTGAGTACCTTGACACTAAACGATTATTTCCCAGAGGATGAGAAAGATGGCGATCCGAAACAGGAATGACCTGATGGAATACCTCGCCGATCATGCTCCACAGCCTTGTATACGTCGGGCTGTGGAGGCTGGTGGCGTGGAGAATTTAGGTCTGTTCTACATAGACCCCTCCCATAAATTGATAGCGAAGGTGGTGTCAGAACATGGTAAGGTATGGTATGTCGTATTTCACCATCACGTTTGTGTGAATAGACCTAAATTATATGTTACAAACAATGTACCCTGGGATAAATGGAGGGGGGACAATCCTCCTGCCACTCCACTTATGTTGGGCGATCACCCCGATAGATACAAGGAGCTACGAGATGAATCTAATAGAGAAAATACAAACGGTAGTGGATCAGGAATTTCCTGATCTACATAGTGTGGCACTTGGAGATATTACTACCCCTGGTATCGCACATATTACGTTGAACATCTATACTGATGTTCAGATTGACGCACTCAAATTGTTAGAACATAATAAGCAAATACTTGTAAGATGCAAAGTTATACAAGGGCTACTTGTAATGAGTGATCTTATAGATGATAAATAGAAGAAAAACAATGCCGCCAGAAAACAAAGACCCAATTAACTTCAAGCAGTGACCTGCTCAGATATAC
>SDBT01012780.1_pt1 | contig 13479 bp, 13 predicted proteins | sample 2277101 | NCBI WGS metagenome assembly SDBT01 (sample SAMN10404973, study PRJNA504765) | marine sediment metagenome | isolation source: marine sediment core GS10_PC15, 103 cmbsf | place: Arctic Ocean: Southern Knipovich Ridge | collected 2010
TGTAGATTTTATAGTCCGGTGTCCAGTCCCCGCTCCATCATATTTAAACTATGGTGGAGGGGGCAGGATTCGAACCTGCGTAGCCCTTCCGGGCGGCAGATTTACAGTCTGCTCCGATTAACCACTCCGGCACCCCTCCCAGTACCTTTATCACATACCCAGCCTGAGAGGGGACTCGAACCCACTGACCTGCCATTTACAAAACGGCTGCTCTCCCAACTGAGCTACTCAGGCACTACCTTTACCAACTTTAGCCATAAATATTAACCAGATAGAATATTATAAAAATAAATGATATAAAAAGTCAAGTTTGGTAGCGCATACCGGATTTTTAACCACTTTTGTTTTATGGTGTTTTAGCTATGCCCTGCTCCATTATCCTAGCTCCAGTATATCACGTTTTACGCCTGACGGATTTTTACAGTGACGAGAATTATTGCCATTTTATTGCCATTTTGCATTCTCAGATATATGCTAGATTTGGCTTAATAGAGAGGTGTTCGAGTGGTCTATGGTGGTGGTCTTGAAATCTGTCACAAAGTTTGCTTTAGCTTGTAACTACTCTTTTTGGTTGCTTCTTATAGTCTCGATTCTACACTCAAAAACCTTTAACCGCTTCCCCACTATCAATAATTGGGTATAATTTTGGGTAGAAAACTACCGTACTATATTACCCCGTTTCTTTCCGTACGTTAGCAGACGGTTAGCAAAAGTGCCTGGGCTTCTCTTTAGTATTTCCTTGACACACAAATACAACTGTCATAAAGTTATGGCATGACGATTCAGCTTATCCAGCAGTACTACACTAAGGTTGAAAAAGTTATCCAGTATGGCGGCTCTAAGAACGAAACTGCTATTCGTTTTGCTTTTCAAAGTCTGCTGGACCAATATTGCGCTGACAAGAATCTTGTTCTCGTTCCCGAATTGGAATATAAAACAAAATTCGGCTCCACAGTTGCGCCAGATGGTACTTTAAAAGATGCTTTACGTCAAGACTGGGGCTATTGGGAGAGTAAAGATACTTTCGACTCTCTTGACCTGGAAATACAAAAAAAGATTGAAAAAGGATATCCGACTACAAACATCTTCTTTGAAGATAGCCAAACTGCCGTCCTTTTTCAAAACGGCATCGAAGTATCCCGTGTCGCTTTTAATGACGCAAATGCCCTTCATGCAATACTGACTGTCTTTGTTAGTTATGAGCCGAAAGAGGTGCAGATCTTTCGCACTGCAATTGAGAAATTCAAGCAGGATTTACCCGACCTTGTTACTGAATTACGCCAGTTAATTGAAAAACAGACTGAAGAAAACTTAGCATTTGCCCAATCTAGGGATGACTTTTTAGAACTCTGCCGCCAGTCAATTAACCCCCATATTGTTATGGCTGATATTCGTGAAATGCTCATTCAGCACATCCTTACCGAGGATATCTTTATTACAATATTTAGCAACGCTCAATTCCATCAGGAAAACAACATTGCTCGTGAATTAGCAAAAATAACAAAAACCTTTTTTATCGGGGCTATTCAAAAGAATATCTTGCTTAAGATAGACCCATATATCAAGATAATTAAAGCAGCTGCCAGCAACATTTATGACCATCATGAAAAACAGCGCTTTCTTAAAGTTTTTTACGAGAACTTTTATAAAACATATAACCCTGCCGGGGCTGACCGACTTGGCATCATTTATACACCTAACGAGATTGTAAGCTTCATTGTAAAAGGAGCTGACCATCTTGTTTATAAACATTTTAATCGTCTCTTGGGAGACAAAGATGTTGAAATCCTTGACCCTGCTACAGGTACTGGCACATTTATCACAGAAATAATAGAACTTTTACCTAAGAACATCCTTCAATATAAATACGAAAATGAAATTCACTGTAATGAAGTTGCCATTTTACCTTATTACATTGCCAACTTGAATATTGAATACACGTATTCTCAGAAAATGAATCAATACTCCGAATTCAAAAACATCTGCTTTGTAGATACCTTGGACAATTTGGGTTTTGACTTTAAGGGCAAACAATTCAACTTTCTTTCCATTAGCGCTGAAAACCTAGAGCGCATCAAGCAACAGAATAAGCGTAAGATTTCTGTTATTATCGGCAATCCACCTTATAATGCCAACCAGCTTAACGAGAACGAAAATAACAAAAACCGCCCTTATCCTCATATAGATAAGCGTATAAAAGAAACCTATATCCAGCACAGTACTGCCCAAAAGACAAAACTCTATGATATGTACTCCCGCTTTATCCGATGGGCTAGCGACAGGCTTGCTCCAAATGGTGTCCTTGCTTTTATCACTAATCGCTCTTTAATAGACGCCCGGACATATGATGGTTTCCGCAAGGTTGTTGCAGATGAATTCTCTGACATTTATATAATTGATTTGGGCGGTGATGTCAGGGCCAATCCAAAGTTATCCGGCCCTAAAAATAATGTCTTTGCGATACAGACTGGTGTAGCCATTACTTTTTTTGTAAAAAAAGAAAGTGAAAAAGGTAATCCCTGCAAAATCTATTACACCCGTCGACCTGAAATGGAAACTGCCCGCGATAAACTTCAATTCCTATCTTCCACAAAATTCAAGGAACTATCATTTACCCATATTATTCCAGATAAAAACAATAATTGGATTAACTTGACGGAAAATGATTGGGATGACTTAATTCCCATTGCTACAAAGGAAGCAAAATTTGCTAAGAACCAAATTAACACTCAAGCAATATTCAAATTGTTTTCTCTTGGAATAGCCAGCAATAGGGATGAATGGGTTTATGACATAGACAATAAGAATCTAACTAATAAAGCCAAATATTTCTGTGAATTCTATGAGAAAGAAAAACTTAGGTGGAATAAATCAGATAAAAAAACCCAAATAAACGATTTTGTTGACCGAACTATAAAATGGACTTCAGAACTTGAGGCTCATTTAAAAAGTGGTGATAGTTTAAAATTTAATAAAAAACATCATAGGAAATCTCTTTATCGTCCTTTTGTCAAAAAACTACTTTATTTTGATAAAATCATTGTACACCGGCTCTATCTACAAGATGAGATATTTCCGATTCTTAGTGAAGATAACAATATCCTAATATGCATATCGGGGCTTTCCTCCTCAAAACCATTTCATTGTCTTAGCACTGATATTGTACCTTCACTTGATTTCCTTGAAAAAACACAGTGTCTCCCTCTTTATCGCTATGATAAGCTAGGCAATAGGGTTGACAATATTACGGACTGGGCTTTACAAAGATTTGAAGAACATTATAAAAATTCCAAGATTACTAAAGAAGCCATCTTTCATTATGTCTATGCGGTTCTGCACCATCCCTCCTACCGTAAGAAGTATGCTATAAACTTGAAACGTGAATTTCCCCGGATTCCCTTCTATGAAAACTTCCAACAATGGGAGACTTGGGGAAGCCAGCTTTTGAACTTACACCTGAATTACGAAGCAGTTCAACCTTATCCTTTAAAGCGAATAGACCTTAAAACTGATAGCTCAAAGCCTTCCGTTAAACTGAAAGCAATATTAAAAGCAGATAAATTAGATAATTCTATTCGTCTTGATACAAACACAACCCTTAATAAGATACCCGCTGATGCCTGGGATTACAAACTTGGCAATCGCTCAGCTATTGAATGGGTGCTTGAATATTATAGGGAACGAAAGCCGAAAGACCCAACAATCCTTGAGAAGTTCAATACTTACCGATTTGCCGATTATAAAGAACAGGTTATTGACCTGCTAGCGCGAGTATGCGCAGTAAGTAGGGAGACCATAAAAATCATAAAAGAAATGGAGTCTGGTGATTAATCAACACGAACGAGCCTATCGCACATGGAACATATTAACGCAGTCTGCTTCTAACAGAAGTAGTATTACATACGGACAATTAGCCAATCGACTCGGTATCCATCACCGTCCTACTCGCTTTATTCTTGACCTTATACAAAACTATTGTCTTGAAGAAAATCATCCGCCATTAACAATATTGGCAGTGAATCAGAAAACTATGCTTCCAGGACCAGGCTTCATTGCTTGGGGTATAGACAACCTAGATGAGGGTAGGCAACAAGTATTTGATTTCCCATGGTCTTCTTTAGAAAATCCTTTTACGTTCGCATCGGATGATACTTCATATGAGAACTTAGTCGATGATTTATTCAATTATCCAGAGCAATCTGAAGACATATATGCCAGAGTACAGGTACGAGGCATGGCTCAACAAATATTCCGCAATACTCTGCTCATAGCATATTCCAACAGATGTGCGTTTACAGGTTTACAATTTACACCTTGTTTAGATGCTTCGCATATAATACCCTGGCGAGAGTCCACACATTTACAACGAATGGATATACGTAATGGAATACTTCTATCTTCTGTACATCACCGACTATTTGACCAAAAATTAATCACTATAGACAAAGAATACAAAATAAGGTTTTATGACCCGTTCATGAAGCAACCACCGCAATATTCTGAATATGATAAGTTTTTAACTTCCGATTTGCATGGTAAAGTTATTCATCTTCCCCATAATCAGAATCATTGGCCTAAATTAGAATGGATACAAAAAAGAAACGCAGATATTAGATGGCTATCCTGATATATATTGGATTTTACAGTATTACCGCTATGGTTTTGCTTTCAACTCATATGCATAAATCTTGCTTTTTGAAGTAAGTCAGCCCCTATAACCCTATCTGGTATCCCATGCCCCCACTCTTTTTCAAGAATGGTCGTAGCATTGGTTTCACCTACATCTGCAGCCAGTCTTGCCCAGGCACTTGCTAGGTATCTAACGGCTTGCATTACTAACGGTTGCCAGTCGAGACTTAATTGCCGATACGGAAGAACAGCACGTTGCTCTCCGAATAATCCGGCGTAGCTTTGATAATCCTTCTAGTAGTCATTAACCTGGGCATGTTCTCTACGAGTCACAGAACCAGGCTCTACAATGCGAAGAATATTATAAGTTCCGTAAGGCCATATACAGGATTATTTCCATTCTTACCACAAGAATATTGCTAACTGTTTGCAGTTAATACTTGACAATAGATTAATATAATGTTAACATATCCTTAACTCACTATAGGGGGTTATAAGATGTCGAACGCTAAACATGTGGTATTGGATAGTCATACTTTTGATTTACTTACCGAATTAACAGAAGATGCGAGAGTTACAAAAGCTACCTACCTACGTCAGTTGATACGCGAAGCTGCCCTGCGCCAAGGTAAAAGTAATGTAATACCTTTGGGTGTAACAGCAATGGCATCAATTACTGCGGAAGCTAAACAAGAAATCGATGTGCCATTTACTATAAAGCATGGTAAATGGATACCTGTTAAGGAACTTGATATGGCGGAACGTTTCATTGATTGGTATGGTAAGAAAAGGGGTAAGAATATCGATGTGCCTTGGGCCCGGAGTATCTACGATTTTGTCCGTTTCCGATATGCTCAGGAAGCTGTGCCGATCGAAATAGCAGAGGAAACTAGATAGAAAAGGAATAAGACAGGGAGCCGCCCGACAAAGCAAACTCCCTGCCAGTAGGAGGTAACAACGCAGTGCAACCCTCTACCACTTTTTATAATAACACGACCACGCTTGTGTATTCTATACCGGAAGCGGCTGCGTTGATGCGTTGTTCTGTTTCCCTGATGTATCGCCTCTGCCGAGCAAATTCAATCCCCGGTGTTATTTTTCTTGGGGCTAAACGTATGTGTATTTCAAAATCTGCACTACACGCATACCTCGAATCAGGGGGGAGCCAATGACCTTCTTTGATGATACAGATGTATTTTATTGCGCTAATTCCCTAACGATAGTACAGCTAAGGCATGAGATAAAGCAAGCTGAACTCAAAACTAGCGTTGCGGATACCTTCAGAGACACTGAATATCAGACTGAGGTTGACTTATTCCCCTGGGCTGATTATGCCACTACCGGTCGGGAAGCTATCGAGTGGCAGCGACAAAGTAAGCCAAAGCAAACAAACCCACACCCCATGCACATAGACGTTGAGGCAATCAAGGCTAGAACTGACATAGTAGCCGTGATTGAGGGCTACACCCAGTTACATAAGGCTAGCAAAAACTTCTCGGGCAAGTGCCCTATTCACCAGGACAAGCATCCTTCAATGACTGTTTATCCAGATAACCAGAGTTGGCGTTGCTACGGCTGCAATCGTGGTGGGGATGTCATAGCTTTTATTATGGCAGTGGGAAATACCGATTTTAGAGGCGCTATGGCGCTATTGGGGGGAAATTAAATGCTAAAGAAGGAATTAAGGGCAAAGATTAAAGAATGGCAATTGCAAGGACTTAGCCGTTTAGATAGGGCGGAATTGATAAAAGCTTACTCTGATAATGGCGATATCGAGGCACTACTCCGATATAACGACAAACATGAAGAAACAAAGGCATCATCACTGGATTACAACTTCACAGACGCCGGCAACGGTGAAGCTGTTGCCGCAGAATGGCAGCATCAACTTAGATATGTTTTTGAATGGAAGTCCTGGGTTATTTATAAAAAAGGCAGGTGGGGGATAGATACAACCGGGGAAGTAAAAGATATGGTAGTTAAAACAATGCGTAGGCTGTATTGCGATTGCGTGAATATGGTGAGTTTAGAGGACCGCAAAAATGCTTCTAAATACTATATCGCCAGCGAAAACGATAAAAGAGTAGCCAGTATATTGAATATGACTATCCCGCAACCGGGAATATCTATTACAGCTAACCAGTTAGACAACCAGCCCTGGCTACTTAATGTTAGAAACGGAACGCTGGATCTTAGAACCGGGGAGTTGCGACAAGCCGATTCTAACGACTTGCTTACACAACAGATAGACATAAATTACAATCCAGAGGCCACAACAGACGAATGGGAAGCCTTTTTACTGACCATATTTAATAATGATGTGGAATTGATTGACTTTACACAGCGCGGGGTTGGTTTTTCATTGAATGGTACACAACTTGAAAGAGTATTTTTTTTCCTTTGTGGGTTGGGTATGAATGGGAAATCGGCTTTAATGGCTGCCTTACGGCAGGTATTAGTCCCCTATGCGATGGAAGCAAAGCCAGAACTATTTATGGAAAAGAAATTCGCCGGCAGCGGGCCAGACGAAGGGCAAGCTGCATTAAAAGGTATCCGGCTACTAACAGCCACAGAGGTTAAGCGCAACCAAAACTTAGATGTATCACTGGTAAAACGCATGACCGGCGGCGAACCTATTTGGCATGAACGCAAGTTTCAACACGGTTACAGTTATCAGCCTACACATACATTATGGCTATCGGGGAACCATGAACCACGAATTAAAGATACCACTGACAGTATATGGGATAGGTTTAACAAGATACCCTTCGAGGTTAGGATACCAGCGAACAAAGAGATAAAAGGTTACGGTGAAAAACTGGCTGAGAAATACGGCGAAGCTATCCTGAATTGGTGCATTAAGGGGGCCATGGCATATAACGAACGTGGGTTAGGCGATAAGCCAGAGTGTGTGTTATTGGCAAATGCTGAATACCGGGCAAGCCAGGATGCCTTACATGACTTCATTGAGGTATGTATAAGTAAATCCCTGGATAATACTTTGGCTAGTGAGGTTTATGAGGCCTATAAAGATTTTAGCCAGACTGACGATGTTGATCCAATGGGGAAAAAGTACTTCAATGAGGCCATGAGAGAACGAGGCTTTAGAGATAAAAGAGGCAACTATAACAAGCCAGTATGGGTAGGGGTTGCTTTATCCGGGGGAAAAGTAACAAATTTAGTCTCAAATGTTACTAATGTTACTGAAAAACAGGAAAGTTTTCCACGGGAACCACTTACTAGGGAACTTTCCGGAAAAACGGTAACAAAAGTAACAAAAGTAACCGAGGGCACACCTGAATATCCCACTAAAGCATGCCATGCTTGCGGCGGCACTGATTATTGGATGGACTCAGCAGGGCAATATATTTGCTGCCAGTGCCACCTGGAGCCAGGGGAAAAGGAGGAATAAAGGAGATGGTATGTTACAAAGCAGGAAGAGAAACAGGTGCATGGTATGAACTGAAGTGCATCCGGGCTGTTATAACTAATAAAGAAGCCAGAGGGGAATCAGCAACCTTTGAGAGAGAGCTCTATAAAGCCTGGTTGAAACATCCTGAGTTTGCTAAAGCTGAAAAGGAGAACCTAGACCGCGGGCTGTATAAGCCTTTGGTAGTCGTGGGGGATAAACGAGAACAGGGTTTAAAGCCTATCCCTAATGGAATTACCAGGGGGACTATAAAACCAACAGGAGTTATGCAACATCGCAACTCTGGGGGAAGGCCTCGAAAAACAGGAAAAGTTCATCGAACCACTGCTTGGAGAAGGAAAAGAGTTGAGCTTCAAGGGGCATTACTGTGATGGTAACAAACAAAAACCCGTCACAAGCCGTCACTAAGGAGTTAGCAAAATGGGGTGTTTTACTAAATATCCGGGCTGTAAAGAATTTATTTGTGAGTAGTAAATTCTCAGCCAGTTTATTTTATCAGCTAAAATTTAGTCAAGCCAGGGAGATAGATAAATAATGGCTATAGCTCTAGGTATTTATGGCCCGAAGCGATTAGAGATACTGAAGGCACACAGGCTTGCACTGTACCAGGCTGCTTATATCAAGTATTTATGGGGTGAATGTCCTTTGGAATATGTGAATGAGCGATTGAATAAGCTAATTGAAGTGGGAATAAAACCTACTAGGCCGAAAAGTTAAACATATGAATACTAAAGTTTTATCATTCCGTATGCCTCTGGGCTGGCCGCAGCTACTTGATAGGCTGGTAAGGCAGTATCACTTTACGAACCGGGGAGAATTGCTACAATTGGCGATAAGTGAAGGTGTTTACAATTCACTGAAGGGTAAGAAGATTAAGAGGGGAACTATAACACCGCCTACTGTGGTTATAGGCTGTAGGTTGCCAATAGCCACACACCAGGCAGTAACTAGCATAGCTATCAAGGATAAGGCTACTGTATCAGTCTGGGCTGCTATGGTGGTGGCTAAGTGGTGGCAAGTCCTACAAAAAGAGGATAGCAAACAACAAAAGAATAATATGTACTGGTTATGGCTAAGAGATTATGCCAAAAACTATCAGGAAAGGGTTAGCGTATACAGCACAAAAAGGGGTATAAATGAGGGATAATACACTGCCAAAACAGCAGCAAGTAATAGGTGGGTGGTAAGGTATGTTAGTGCGCCAGATACGAATGGACACATTCTATAATAAGGATTGCCTGAGTAGTTTGGGTTGTATACAGCACGATTTCAGCCAAAAACAAAGGGAATTTCAACAGTATTCCTTACATAGATGGTTAGTATTAGTTATTGTATGTATAAAATTATATGGTATGTGGGCTGGTAGGTGGCACGTAGGCGGCAGTAGCTACAAAGGAGGACAATAGGATGGTTAAGAGACCAAGCAAGCTGTTGGTGAAGCATGGGCGCTATGGGAAGTCTAAGGTGAAGTGCTTCACTATACTCAGTGATGGTAGGTGGTATTCAGCGAAGCAATTGTGCCTATTAACCGGTATAAGCTATCCCTCACTTGGTAGTGCTTTACCCAGGTGGGATAACTTTGATTATGTGAACCGGCAGCCTATCCTGCTAGGTGGGCGTTGGGAATACCAGCTCACAGCAAAGGGGAAGTCATGGTTGCACCTTGCTGCAAGGTTTCTGCCAAACTACAAGATATTCATAGCTGAATTGAAAGCATGGCAAGCGAATATGGCTGATGCCGAGGTTGATGAGCTGCTTAGCGTGCCTTTCAACCAGTTTATAGCTTCACTTGATATGATACGAGAGTTTAAGAAGAATAATAGGAAAGAGAATTGACATTATATAGTCCAGAGCGATACAATTAAAGTAATAATGATTACGATTCATAAATGCTTAAGGTGTGGCCATGAATGGCCCAGCAGACTAGAAAGACTACCAAAGGTGTGTCCTAAGTGCAATTCTCCCTATTGGAATAAACCAAAATGGAAGGGGGTAAAAAAATAATGGTAAAAGTAACAACACTTGTAATTCATGCGCCTCAATACAAGCATGCAAAGAAATCCTTTTCAGTAGTCCTTACAGATGGCATAGGAGTAGGGTACATAATTTACGAGAATGATAAAAACAAACTTCAAGTTCCCGGTTCCACTGTTGTATTGCTTTCCAACGACCTAGAAAGACGTGCAGAAGGAGTTCTTGATAAGCTCTGCCCAACAGTTGTAGCTAAAAACGGTCAACAACGATACGATGTTGATATTAAAAACCTCAAGGAAGTTAAGTACAAATGGGAGGAAACTAATCTCTGTGGTGTTGCTGTGATTTGATTGCTAATGTAGTTATTGTTGCGTAATAGACAATAAAAATAGGGGGCTACCAAGAGAGTTAAAATGAAAGCAGCTATATATTGCCGGGTAAGCAATCCGGACCACAAAGGAAGGTGAAGCCATGAGGGGATTTATCACAAAGCGCGGGAAATCTTATCGTATAGCTATCAGCTTAGGGAAAGACCCGCAAACAGGTAAATATAAATATCAATGGGTTACGATAAACGGCTCTAGGCGTGATGCTGAAAAGAAGCTATCCGAAATGCTACATCAAGTTGATACTGGCAATTTCATTAAACCAGGGAAAACAACCGTAGCTGATTATCTCGAAAAATGGCTTTTGGACCATGCTAAAAACAACCTTACCCCACGTACTTATGAGCGATACCGCGATTTGATTAGGCAACACATTCTACCCGATATGGGTAAGCTATTATTGACGCAATTAAGACCAGAACATATACAAAGACACTACACTACTAAATTAGCATCCGGATTGAGTGCCAGGACAGTGCGGTATCACCATGCCGTTATTCACTCAGCGTTAGAACTGGCACTTAAATGGGGGCTGATATTACGGAATCCAGCAGATGCTGTTGAGCCACCCCGGATACGGCAAATAGAAATGCAGACCTGGGATGAGTACGAAGTAAGACATTTCCTAACAGCGACAATAGAATCGCCGTATTATGCATTGTTTTACACAGCATTATTCACTGGCATGAGGCGTTCAGAACTTTTAGGTTTACAATGGCAGGATATAGATTTTGTTTATAGCCAGCTATCGGTAGCTCGTACCTTGCATCACTTAAAAGACGGAAGTTATATAATCTCAGAACCTAAGACGGCCAAGAGTAGGCGGACAATTGCATTATCACCTGCTGTTATACTTACGCTCAAAGAATATAGGGAACAGTGTGAACTGCATGCAAATATAGTAGGTCGACAGTTTAGTGAACAAGATTTAGTATTTAGCCAACTAGGCGGTAAACCATGGCGGCCCAACACTATTACTCGAGCCTGGGTAACACTGGCAAAACAAGCTGGATTACGTCCAATAAGATTACATGATGCGAGACATACTCATGCCAGCTTGATGCTGAAACAAGGAATACATCCAAAGATAGTTCAGGAGAGGTTAGGTCATGCAAGTATTCAAATGACGCTAGATACTTACAGCCATGTAGCACCAGGACTGCAAGAGGCAGCAGCCGTAAGTTTTGATAATCTTATTAACAGTAGGTCATCGGATAGGAAAGAACCAGTAGTAAATTAGTGACGAGAAGCGACCAAACTATCCTAAGAACGTTCGAAAAAACCCTTCCTTTTTATGCGGAATGCCAAATGCTTGGTATCTACCATTATAAAATTAAATACAGACCATAGATAAAAGGGTGACCAGACAGATGTTCAATATTGCCCTTTGTCTAGAGCGGACTAGAGTTTATCGATGTGCCACCGCAGCTGTCCACAGGCTGCGGCTATATCAGCACCCCTCTGAACACGTTGTGTTACCTGAATCCCTGCCCTCTTCAAAATATCGCGAAATTGCCTTACTTTTACCTGTGAAGATGTACGGAAAGGCAGCCCGGGTACCGGATTGTATCGAATCAGGTTCACATGGCAATTCAACCCGGCTAGTATCATGACCAGTTCACGGGCTGCCTGTGCTCCGTCGTTTAGCCCATCAAGTAAACAGTATTCAAAAGTAACACGTCTTCCGGTTTGCCTCACGTATTCGCGGCTGGCGTTTATAGTTTCGGTAATGCTCCATTTATTACTTATTCCGGGTATGATCTGACGGCGCAATTCATCATTAGGAGCATGGAGAGAAATTGCCAGAGTGACCTGTATCTTTTCACGAGACAACTCCAAAATACCTGGGATAATACCGACGGTACTGATGGTTATGTGCCTGAATCCGATTCCAACCTCATTATTTAGAATCCGTACCGCTTTGATTGTAGAATCATAGTTTAGCATTGGTTCACCCATGCCCATAATAACGATATGGTCAATCTGACGACTACGGCTATTCGTCTGGATAATGCCGGACGCGATTATCTCATTTGTCGTCAACACTTGCGCAACAATCTCTCCAGGTTGAAGGCTGCGAATAAATTCACCCTGACCGGAAGCACAGAATATGCATCCGATAGCGCAGCCCACCTGTGTTGACAGGCAGCAACTGAAGCGATCGGCGTAGGGTAAACCTACGGTTTCTATTCTTGCATCGTCTTTCATCTCAAGCAGCAGCTTGATGGAACCATCCTGGCTTTGCCTTAAAGTTAAGACCCTTGGCAGATCGACTTCATATTTTTGCGCGAGCTTGGTTTGTAATGCATTCGGCAGGTTGGACATACTGGTAAACGTCCGTGCTCCATGCCGATAAATCCACTCGGCGAGCTGGTTGCCGCGGTAAAGCGGCTCTCCCTCCTGCTGTACGAGTATCCGCAGCTCCCTGGTATCAAGACCTAAAATATTATTCATATTTAATACATACCAGATCATATTATAACTATATCTGCATTAATAGTTCATTATCATCTAATAACTTTCCTTTTTTCATATAATAAATCACGCCTAGCTCTCAAGGGTGATTATAAGCGGATCTTCTTTCGAACAAAGGATGTTCTCGAATTGTGATAATGTGTACCCAATAGTCGGAAGGGAATTGACTTATCTCCACAATGTAGATTCCTTGATAAGCCAAATCCGACGTCAAACGGTTCTTCGCTTGACCTAGTAACCTTTCACTCAAGCCGACTATTCCAATGGTGCCTTGAAAGATGATTAAGATGTCCGCAGCCGTCTGTGAATATCCTTTGCTCTCGATTATCGCTTCAAAACTACGTGCGAATTCCTTATCGTCCAGTGGATAGCCGGTTATATCATGAACGAAGAGATTATCGGCATAATGCTCTGGTGGGTGCGCAAAAGCCCCTAGCGCTGGGATAAAGATAATCCTTATCGGAGAGGTCACGATCTCTTGATTGATTTCATATTTGGCCTCGAAATCCGTTGTCTTGAAGAACCTGTCAATCTGCCCAGCAATGGTGTCTATTTCCCTTCGCCTTACCGAGGGAAAGTCAAACG
>SDBT01012781.1_pt1 | contig 13477 bp, 28 predicted proteins | sample 2277101 | NCBI WGS metagenome assembly SDBT01 (sample SAMN10404973, study PRJNA504765) | marine sediment metagenome | isolation source: marine sediment core GS10_PC15, 103 cmbsf | place: Arctic Ocean: Southern Knipovich Ridge | collected 2010
ATCGCCCAAGAGAACCTCGACGTTTTGGCATCCCGCCAGGAGAGGGGTACAATCAAGGGCGATGGCGATAATCGCTGAATTTTCACTTGACAATCCTCCAGAATGTGGTATACTTGAGATATGAGACACGAACTTTATCATGGTGACTGTTTGGAAATCCTTCCAGGTATGGGGAAGGCTGCTTGTCTGTTTGCCGATCCCCCCGACAATATCGGGTTGGGCTACAAGGGGATGGATGATAATCTTCCAGAAAAGGACTATCTCGATCTCATGGATGAGTGGCTTTACGCATTTGTCGATCATGCCGATACTGTTTGGTTTAGCTTTAATGCGAAGTGGATGATCAAGATGGGTGGCATTGTTGACGAAGTGTCGCGTTACTTTTCTAATTTGGAATGTTCGGTGATGGTTCAAACATACACATTTGGCCAACATAATCAACATGACTTCGGAAACAACCATCGTCCGCTTTGGCGATTCCGTCACAAGGATGCCCCTATCTACCCAGACGCCATTCGTATTCAATCTGAACGACAGAAGATAGGTGACAAACGAGCCGATCCAAGAGGAAGGGTGCCTGGAGATGTGTTTGACTTCAGTCGTGTAGTCGGCAACTCCAAACAGAGACGTAAGTGGCATCCAACACAACTCAATGAAGGTTTGGTTGAGCGGTGCATCAAGTCTTGTACCCGAGAAGGCGATATTGTAATCGACCCCTTTGCAGGCACAGGCACCACGTTGCGAGTATGCAAAAGAATCGATCGTTCATGTGTTACCATGGATGTATCAAAGTTTTACTGTCAGCAGATCGCTGACGAACATCACCTTGAGATCAGGAGTGCGTAATGTCGAATCCCATGGAATCCGTTCCTGTAACAGCTTTGGATTTCCTCGGAAACCAAATCAAAGCCGGGGACACCATCGTCTATCCCGTACGCCGCAAGAGTCAAATGTGGCTGAAGAAGTTGGCTGTTAAAGCCGTGCGTGACACCACGAATGGTGTGCGGGTATCCGGTACGAATGATGCCGGTAACCCGGTATCGATTCAGAACATCCAGAATTGCATTGTTGTTACCAAGGAGTAATCATGCCGTTGCACGACTACCGATGTGGAAAGTGCGGCCATCAGTTTGAAAAGCTGGTGGGCGTTCAATACGGGGTGCCAGAACCCCGTAAGTGTCCCGAATGTGGAAAGTTGAAACTGAAGCGACTGATGGCGTCACACCCAGCGAAGGTCCACATGAAGTATTCGCCGATGCACCCTCGTGCCCGCCGTGGCATGGTCAGTCGGTGAGAATTGTAATAGACCGGCGGGCACCTTAGCATAAGATGCCCGCCGGTCAGAACTGTCCTCAAACCCGAGAGAAACCATGTCAAAGTATCCCTATTTTGAGAACGTGTGTTGCTTCGGCATCGCAGTTATCATTGGAGCCTTTGCTTTTCAGTATACCCTGTGGAATGCCTTCGAGAAAAATGCTCCCTGGTATGCTGATCTCGTTGCTGGTTTCGTCTGTCCTGTGTGGGTACTGACCAGCATCATGATCTGGATCGCCAAGTTGTGCGATGCCGCCACCCCGTTCTTCGTTTAAGGAGAGTTGCATGAAAGATATGCTCACCCGCTTTGAGGAAATGAAGCAGGACGCCCATAAGCGGGGAATAGAGGTGTCACCTGGACAACTCTGTATCCTCGTCTTTGCGGATATCGTTGAAGATCAAGGGATTGCCATCGAAAATAAACTTGAGGAGATTGACAAATCTCTGGTGGCACTCAACTAGAATGCTTAGGAGAATTCCCATGGGAATCCAGGAAAAAGAGATCATCGAACTGTTTCGCAAGATGAAGGCAGAAAAAGGTGGAACCAAAATCACTTCTGATGGTCTTGCTACCTTGACGGCGGCTCGCGTTCTCAAGCGAGTGCTGGAGAAGTGCTGCATCGAAGTCTGTGGAGCCATTGAACAGTCTCAACCTGAATACGAGTTGAAGCTGACTCTTCATCAAGCCAATGCTCTCATTGACATGGAAAACCATGGTTACAGTGAGAATCTTGGTCCAGATGATGAAGGAGCCTGCGAAGGCTGGGGTGAGTTGATAGCGTTAGCTGAAACAGTAACCGGTCGAAGGGCGGATGTGAATCAATGAACTTCACACAGAAGAAACGGATCAAGGGTAAGTCAATCAATATGTATAGGGAATGGTGGAGTGATTGCGGCGAGTACCGCATCACTTGGCGAAAGGAAGTGTTCGACGTGGAGGTTGACCCCGGATACTACGCCTGCGTCCGATGTGTGATGTCTCATCGTGACCAAACCGAGTACTGGGGATTCGCTTACAGACGTGGTCTCAACCGTACCTTCAAGGCTGCTCAGAAGTCTTGCGAAGATGGTCGGAAAGTCTGGGAGCGATTTCTCCATATTGGGGGTCGAGCCAAGGTAACACAGTTCCGCCGTCTTCAAGCTGACACCGTTGTTGTCACGGGGAAGAGCAAGTATTCGGCTCTGACAGACATCCCTCGGTGGGTCGTCGAAGAGGCGGATCAGAGGCTGCTCAACATCTTGTCGCCGGAAGGGCGGCTGAAAGAAACCGATCCAGAAGGGGAGCAAGAGTTCGATGACGTTTGAAGAAATTCAACTGGCGATAGCTAAAGGACAACTTGCTGCCAACAAGTTGATACAGGCGTGCCAAGTACGTGCCGCTCAAAATTACGAGGCTCAGACCATGGCTGAACGCCAAAAAGTTGAAGCCGAAAGGGATGCCAAAATTCAACTAGCAATAGCTAAAGAACAACTTGCTGCCAGCAAATTGATTGGGGCGTGCCAAGTACGTGCCGCTCAAAATTACGAGGCTCAGACCATGGCTGAACGCCAAAAGGTTGAAGCCGAGAGGGACACTGGGATCAAGATGGCTCACCGTACCGACCAACAGTCAGCAAACTTTATGCGGCCATCGTTCGTCTTCAAGCCTATTCTTGAAAAGAGTGGTGATGGCTGGACGGCTACCTATGGGCATCTCGAAACATGGGGTGAGACCCCGGAAATTGCTTACCAAGAATTCGACCATCAGTGGGTCGGAAAGGACGAACTATGATACCTGTATTGAACGTCAGTGGCAAGAATATCCCCGAGGCTTGGGAAAAGTCTTTGACCAAACTGTACATCCACGGTGCTGACTTGGAGACCGAGTACGATCAGCCGGGTGATCCACCCAGCAAGGATGCCACCATGATTATCACGATTGACGAGCCCTTGTCCGAGCCAATGATTCATCGTGATCTCCCCGGCGGGGTAGAGGACTTGGAAGAGTACTGCATGGAGGTCTGCGAAGGTATCAAGGACCATCTCGTTCGGAAGCCTGGTGATGATGAAGATCAACGATGGGAGTACACCTACCATCAACGGTTGTTCGCATACAATTTTCCAGGTGAGTTTCTGTTTGATCAGATCGAGATCATGTGTCAGAAGCTGGCGAATGCTCCGCATACCCGGCGGGCACAAGCTATCACTTGGAAAGTCTGGGAAGACAATGATTGCTATGACCCAGCGTGCCTCCAATCAGTCTGGTGTCGAGTATTGAATGATCAGTTGTGCATGAATGTACGCTTCCGGTCGAACGACGCCTACAAGGCAGCCTTCATGAACATCTTCGTCCTGGTGCAACTCCAGGAGATGATCACGAAAAGGGTCGCCAGCTTGGCCAGTATGCCCATCAAGGTTGGCCGCTACTGTCACATCGCTGACAGCTATCACATCTACGGGTCTAACCTGGAAGAGTTTGAGAATCGGTTTCTACCAGCACTCATCAAACGCACCTTCGAGCAGCGCACCTTCAGATACAAGGGTGGGATGCAAGAGATGATGGATGAAGCCCGACCCGCTATCCGTCTGAAGGCAAAAGGCATGGGACGATGAATGAACGTAGAAGCCTCGCGGCCATACAAAGTCAAATCAGCGCCAGCATATCCAGTTTGAACTGTGATGGTGGGTACGCCCACAATATCATCTCACTCTGCCTGCGATCGATTGCTAAGAAATTTGGGAAGGATGCCGCCAACGAAACTATCCGTGAGTTCCGGCTCGACAAGAAAGGATGGAGTGAACAATAAACGTTTACATGATCTACCATCGCGGAGACGACGGATACCTGTACACCAGAGGGATATGGGGATGGTTACCACAATCTGAAGCCTTCGTTTTCACGGACCTTGAAGAGGTTGAAAACATCCTTGCGTACGCCCTCAAAACCAGAGGATGGAAATTGGAAATCCACACTTTCAAATTGGAGCGGATATGAATATCACACGACGCGGACTGCTTGGCACCTTGATTGGACTTCCGTTCGGCGTCAAGGCGGCGCAGGCGGCATCTCTCAATAAGTCTCAATTGGACACTCAATTGATCGATGATCTTACGGGTGTCTTGCTTAACAAGTTCTTCACCCACATCGTTTACAGTGAGTTTCCCCGACACATTGGTCCGACAGTCGGTAACGATATGGTGTTTAGTCAGGAAGTGATTCAGGCTTGGAAGCTGAAGTGGGGTTTGCCGACGTTGCACGCCACCTATGGAGATTTCTGGTATCAGGGTGCGAATGATTGTTTGGCTAAAGCCGGGATCAAAGCCATCTACACCATGATGGTCACAGCCAGAAAGCATAAGGATGGTGTTCTGTTCACCTACCATGTCATTCAAGGGAACGACCTGCCGTCGCCTACTAAGGATGAAATCAGTCGAGCCATTGTGAGGATGGGCTAATGAAAGTCTACATGCTGCAAGATGTTGATACCGGGCTGTATTACAAACGTCGAGGCGGCTGGGTGTCAAGAGAACAAGCCGCCGTCTGGACCAACAAGAATGGACCTTCAGCAGTAAAAGGCAGCCATTGGGGTGGTGCTTGGGAGTCAAACACCATAGTCCGAACTTTCAAACTGGAGGCATCCAACGAATGATTGTCTACATGCTCGAAGACACCATAACTGGACTCTTCTACCGCCGACGTGGCAGCGAATGGCAATGTTGGGTTGAACAGAAAGATGCCAGCATCTGGACAAGCAAGCGCGGTCCTGCACAAGCCCTGACGATTGTCCACCGTCTCAAGAAACGAGACCCTGTAATCCGAACTTTCAAACTGGAGCCAAACAATGAATAGTGAAGCCACCGATGTCTTGATGGCGACCCTTGGCGAATATGATGCCCTCTGGGATGGCACGCTGTCTCCTGAGATCATTGACGCCGAGTTCTATGACTGCCCTGATGAAGTAGACCATGGTCCATTTTTTCCGGCACCTCTCTGTCATCAAGATAACCCCAGTCTGATACAGGTTTACGACCGCGCCGAAGCCATTTGTACCCTCATTGAGGTTGTCAAGTGCTACGTCGAAACCTGCATCGAAACCTGCATCGACGCCCCGCTCTTCTCCGAAGAGGTTGACGCCGAGATGTACGATTGTCCAATCGAACATTGGCCCATCACTCCACCCGAAGACTGGCCTAGCGTTGAATCACTGAAGTAACCCGTTCCCCCAGACCCCGAGCGGGTCTGGGGATTTTTTCATGGAATTCATTTGACAAACCTCCAAAGTATGGTATACTTAGAATAGCAAGAAACCCTATCAATTAACAGGAACGAATCAATGACGGAACTGTGTAATGTCTCTGACACTGAACTGATTGCCGCATGTTATGGTGGCACAAGAGAACTGGCTTTCGCCATTCTTTACGAACGCTATAACAGGTTGGTCAGGAAGTTCGTGCAATCACTCCGACTCGTACAAAAGTATGAAGTTGAAGATGTCCTCCAATTGGCATGGCACAAAGTGTCAAGGAATCTACACAGCTTCGACTGCGAGAAGGGATGCTTCAGAAATTGGTTATTCCAACTAGCCAAACGCTGTGCTTGCAATATGCTTCGAGACAACAAACGGCAAAAGCGTGGCGGTTTGGAAACCATCTTATCACTGGAAGAAGTCTTCACTGATTTCTCGATAGAACTTCGGACAGGTAGGTGTATCAGGTCACCCGACGAAATCATGGAACAGCGGGAAAAGCTGAACGAAGTCATTAAGGCTATCAACCGCTTGCCGCAACCCGAGCGGGATGCCATGAGGTATGTGTGCATCGAAGGTCTGTCTTACAAGGAAGCTGGTGAGATCATGGGTGAGCCATCAACAACTCTGCATACGAGAGTCCGTCGAGTACGCGAGAAATTGAACAGAATGGTATCTCATGTTTGAACAACTCGAACCACGCAACATGCTGGCGACCTTGATCGGGACTCCCGGTGATGATGTGTTTGCCGCCGGACCTGGCTGGGCAACACTGAATGGCACCGCTTATGTTGGCGACTATGACTTCGACGGTGGTGAAGGTCGGGACGTAGCCAGCTTGTACGATACACCTGGTGATGATGTGTTCACCGCTCGACCAGGGTCGGCGGAATTGGGAGCCATCTCGGTGAAGAATTGTGAAATCATTCATGGATACGCCAAGGCGGGCGGCAATGACACTGCGATGATTACCGGCACGCCGGATAATGATTGGGGTGTCGGGAGGGTGATCTATGCGAAGCTGATGGGTGTTGGTTCGTACCTTCGTGCGAAGTTCTTCGAGACTGTTGAGATGAATGGAGGGGGTGGAAACGATTGGAGCAAGGTCTATGATTCAGCCGACAATGACGTGGTCATTATGAAGCCGGGCGACGTGACATTGTTTGGTCCCGAATACAGCCAGAGATTTCGAGCATTCGATTACGTCCATGCCTACGCCAAAAGCGGCGGCTATGACACCGCCCACTTGTATGGTGACCGGTACACTGGTCGACCCAACTACACTCGCATGTTTGGCGAAGGTACGGTCAACCGGGCGAAGTTCTTTGAAGAAGTATCGGCAAATCGAGAGCGTGTAAACGCACCCACCTATGAAGTTGTCGCCGGGACCACAACCACGCTCACCGGCACCCACGTCCTGCGCCGGTCCATCGAACTCGGCTCCGGAGACACTTTGACTGGTGATGCCACTTTGACCAGGGGAAATACGGTCCAGAAGAACTTCGCTCAGAACATTCAGAAAGGGGTCATACGGCTCCCCGTGCCTGATACCACTGGATACCGGCTGGGAGACGAACTGACGATCCTGGCGTACAGAACGGGAACTGAGCAGATAATCGTGGCCGATCTGGGTCCAGACTGGATCGAAACCACCAAACCACTGTCCAGAACATACACTGTAGCTAATTGGGCTGCCATTGTCAACTATTTCCCATTGGTCAGGGCAGTCGGCACCAGGATCACCATCCAGGGTCTGACCTTGGATGGGAACCGTGACACATCGCTCCGTCAGTGGCAAATCATTGGTGGTGGATTGATTCACATGGAGGCGACCAACTCAGTGATTCGAGGAGTCACTGTTGTCAACAGTCCGAGCGCCGGCATTTTTATGCAGGATGGTCGAGATAATCTGATTACGAACAGCATCGTAATGAGCAACTTTGGGCATGGAATGTTTCTGGATCAAGAGATCGACACCACGGTAGAATACACCACGATGTCATACAATGGCGGGCGGGGGAACGGAGACGGCATCCTGGTCAATGGTGGCGCGGGCCATCTGATTCAGAACAACTTTGCCCAACACAATGAACGATACGGTTTGCATCCGGCTGGAGAGTTGACCCGTGGTGGCGTGTGGCGTAACAATGATGCCAGTAGGAATGGATCGAATGGGTTCCACTTCTGCTTCAACAATTTCGATATCCTCGTCACCGGAAACACGTTGAACAACAATGGTCGATCGGGTGTTGGTGGTTTAGGACTAGGTGGCAAGTATGCTGACCGATTCAATATCGTGACCAGGAATACTGCGACCGGAAACTGGCGATACGGAATCGAGACAAACGGCGGACGGGATAATGTCATCACGTTCAATGATGTGCGTGGGAATCGACAGGGTGGAATCCGTTTGGTTGGCAATCACATCGTGGAAGGAAATCTCGAATGATAAAAGTAGTCAATTTGCGAGTGGCTTATATTTGGGATTGTCCTGAGTGTGGGGCAGAGAATCTTGCACGTCAAATGTTGGCAGGTGATGGTACACTGATAGTACCAGGTAAAATCATTTGTAAACATTGCAAAGAAAAATTCCAAGCTGATGTACCAATTCAATGGACACGTTGTGATGAGGATGAATGATGACAATGGTCAAATGTCAACAACAGGACATTCACAAAATCAGGGATGGAATCCCCGGTCATGGTCCTCAAGAAGTATTGTGTCGTTTTCAATCAGTAGGTAGTGAACGTGTTTAATTAGAATGTGGTTGTTCCCTCCCGATACTTTGGCTGCCCCACATCGAGCAAGAAGCCGTCCGCCGGAATGTACTACCACCAAGACAACGAAAGAGAGAGGTGTAACATGGGATGCGCTGATGCGAGTGGACTGGCAAGGGCTGTATGGGCTGTAGTACGTCCACATATCGACCCTCGCAGTCGACAAAAGGTCGCATGTGAATTCATCACAACCTTCACTGAGCAAGGTCTCAGTGGGCTTGAAGAATGCACTCAGTTACAAAAGGACAAGACAATTGACCCTGATCATGTGCTCGATGATTGGGCTTCGGACGACGACTTCTACTATGACGAGTATGAGGACGAGCATTACAATGAGGATGGTTTCGATGACGAATGGGAGGACGAATAATGGGGTTTTTATGCAACAAGGGTAAACTCACAAAGACTGAGACTCTTCGGATCAAGATGGAGATCGATGGGGGAGAAAGCGTACGCTAAGCATTCACGTTCGCTTCAAGACCTTCCGCTCACAAAACCAATCGAGGACTTCGGGGAGGATGACCTGCTCAAGGTCGATTATACCCTCAGCATCAAATACTTGGGTGATGTGGCCAAGGCTTTGCAAGCGGTGGCGGACATTTGCTCTGATCCTGATGTGGTCGTGATGGCATCGTGTGCTGATTTGACTCAGGGTCGGATTCTCTGTTTCGAGGCTTTCAAGAAATTGGAAGCCGTAATCAAGGAAATCGAGAAACGATGAAACTTCAAGACATCGGCTTCTACACCCTCTGTGACGAACGACCTGAGAATCTTAGTACCACGTCACCCATGTGGCGATGCGAGATGATTCTCACCAAGCGGTGCAACTTCAATTGTGTGTACTGCCGTGGCTTGCGTCCCGATTGCCAGGGCGACATGCCAATTGCGACAGCCATCGGTGTCTTGGATCAATGGTGCGACCAGGGTTTGAAGAACGTCCGCTTCAGTGGTGGCGAGCCTTTGCTCTATCCGTACCTGGAGATTTTGGTCATGTACGCCAAATCTCGTGGTGTCGAGAGGATTGCCATCTCATCCAATGGTTCGTTTCCGTTCGAGAGGTACGAGCGATTATACCAGCTTGGTGTGAATGATTTCTCCATCAGTCTGGATGCTTGTTGTGCCTCAGAGTGCGGGAAGATGGCGGGCGTGAACGGCGACCCCTTGGAGCGTATTGAGCACAACATCCGAAGACTATCGCAACTCACCTACGTGACGGTCGGCGTCGTGCTGACGGATGATAATGCTTCTGAACTGGCCAAGATCGTTAAGTACGCTCATGACCTGGGTGTCGACGATATCCGGATCATCCCGGCGGCTCAGAACGGTTGCATGATCAAAGGTGTCGAAGCCATTCCTCAGAGCATCCTGGAAGCCCATCCGATTCTCGCCTACCGGGTGAACAATATTCTGGAAGGCAAGCCGGTGCGATCGATCCAAGAGTATGACAGCACCACTTGCTACATCCCGATTGACGACAGCGTGGTCTGTGGCAACTTCCACTTCCCCTGCGTGATCTACATGCGGGAGCAAGGGGAGCCTATCGGGAAGATTGGTCCCGACATGCGAAGCGAGCGAATCGCATGGGCGATCTCTCACAATTGTTACAAGGACCCGATCTGCAAAGCTAATTGTCTCGACGTTTGCGTTGCCCACAACAACAAGTGTGCTGCTTGTAAAAGGAAGTATCATGAAACTGACGAATGAAGAAGGTCGCCAGATCATATTTGACGATCATGAAGATTGGAAATCAGTTGAGGAAGAGGAGATCGTCGACACCCGGCGATGGTCTGTGACTTTGACTCAGGTGTTTCAACACATTCCGTCCGGGAAGCATTACCAACTCTGTTGGTCGCAGGGTGCTACCGAAGAACAGGATGAACGACCTTTTGAGTATGACACTCCGGAGCCAGAAGAAGTGGTTCAGAAGGAAATCCTGGTCAAGACGTGGGTTCCTGCTAATGAATAGATGTGAAACTTGCAACAAGCCGACCCACAAGCTGGATGATTGGGTCGACGGTGTGCCGGACGCTTGGGACTACGAAGCCGTCCTGCGTGAACACGAAGTCATAGTGGAAGAACATGGCTGGGGTGGATATGAACTTTGCTGGAAGCAAGGGTTCATGCACATCTCTACTGACAATGAAGTCCACGCGAAGAAGGCTGCCGCCCTCTTCGTTGAACTCTGGTTAAGAGGAGTCTCAGCCAGTTTTGCAGACAAACTCATGGATGGTTATCTTTCATACTTGGAGACACAATAATGCAATATCAAACCTACATGCCGCGAACTTTCACAGTAGGCAGCACAATAGGAATCGAGGACGTTGACTGGCACTGTTTGGAGGAGTGTCGATTGATCGGCGCTACGATACCCGACAACATCCCAGTAATCGCAGGGTTGGAAGGGGCAGAAGTCGCCACTACCCAATTCATCCGGGGATCGGAATGTCGGTCGGTACCCCAAGCTGGGGATGTTCGGTTGGCGAATCTGATACTGACTCAGTTCGAGCAGATCGAACCCGAAGATTTGCGAGACAAGCAGATTGTTGCTGTCAGGTCCACCTCTGATGTCCTGATATTCATCACGGCGGATAAGCAATACGTCAAGATAGAATCCAGTCATGGATACGATGACAATGTTGAATTGTCATGGTCGAACCACATCACCCTGCGTGACCTGAACGATATGAGACAGATCAGTGATGAAGCCTGGGAGGAATACAAAGAGGAATGCGAGAAGGAACGTCTGGCCGAAATCGACAGAATCAAACTCCAGAGATTCAAGATGGCCGCCGCTCAGATTGGACTCGGGATGGTAGCCATAGAAAAGATTCTCCAATCGACTTGACAATCTCCATTCATGTGGTATACTTGTAATACACGAGAGCGTCTCTGGCGGAGCTAGCTACCGTGGAGGTTCGATTCCTTTCCGTTCTCATTTAACCTTTAGATGAGGTGTCGATGTCCATCAATGATACTCTCAAAGCCCGCCACACCTACCAATGACGCCAGGCACGCCACTGAACGTCAAGTGTACCTTGCACATTGTCAAAACATCGCTACCATACTGTCTGCTTCCTTCGATAATAAGATGGAAGATCGGCAGGAACTAATTGATCAATATCTTACCACCACCAGTGCTGAGGCTGAAGAATGAAAGTCATCAAGAAACTCGGATTCCGACCCATCAAGATGTGGTTGGATGAACTGGAAGACAGTGCAATGGCTCAGGCAGATCATCTCGCCGAGCTACCGTTCACCTACTCCCATGTTGCCATCATGCCGGATGCCCACATGGGCTACGGGATGCCCATTGGTGGAGTGCTGGCGACCGAGGGTGTTGTCATCCCGAATGCGGTCGGTGTCGACATTGGCTGTGGCATGATTGCCATGAAGACCGACATCCGTGAACTCCCCGAGTGGGAAATCAAGGACATCATGGGATTGATTCGCAAGGATATACCGGTTGGCTTCAAACATCATAGTAAAAGTAAGGCGGGGCTGCCCATCCCAGGGATTAACACACCGATTATCAGACAACATACCAGTAATGCTGCCAAGTCTCTTGGAACCTTGGGTGGCGGCAACCACTTCATTGAACTCCAGTATGATGAAGAGAGTTTTCTGTGGGTGATGATACACTCAGGGTCGCGTAACCTCGGCTTGCAAGTTGCCAAGCACTACAACGAGATGGCAAAGGAATTGAATGCCAAATGGTACAGTAGAGTCTCGCCAGAGTGGGACTTGGCTTTTCTACCGCTAGGTACTCCCGAGGCTGTGGAGTATCTCGGTGACATGAACTATTGCATCGATTACGCATTGGCTAATCGCATGGCGATGATGGGGCAAGTGCGTGAGTGTATCGGTGAAGTCGTCAGGGGGCTGCACACGTTCGAGAAGCCAATCAACATCGCCCACAATTATGCTCGACTTGAGAACCACTTCGGGCGGAATGTCATGGTACATCGCAAGGGCGCTACGTCAGCCCGCATGGACGAGATCGGGATCATCCCCGGCAGCCAGGGGACGGCGTCCTACATCGTGCGTGGACTCGGCAACGAGCAGAGTTTCATGTCATGCTCACATGGAGCCGGGCGGAAGATGGGTCGGAAGCAAGCAACCCGTGAACTCGATCTGGAAGAGCAGAAGGCTCTCATGAAGGGCATCATCCATGGCATTCGGACAGCAAAGGACCTGGACGAGGCTCCTGGAGCTTACAAGGACATCGACGTGGTCATGAAGAATCAGAAGGACTTGGTCAAGATCATAACCAAACTGCGACCTATCGCCGTTGTGAAAGGCTGAGAATTTTCCTTGACAACTCTTCAAAGTGTGGTATGCTTTAGGTAAAGGAGAACACAACATGGCAATTGCGAAGAAGAGTCTGCTGGAGTTTGTAGCTCACGCAAATAGTGGTTCCATCACCGAAGACAACAAGGAACGATGGCTTCGCCTTGGACGGGGTCTGGCAAAGACCCTAGCTGAGAAGATGGGTTTGAGAAGGATAGATTACCGTATCACTTCCTGCAAAGGTCGCCCGTCCGGCGAAATCATTCTTCACTCAAACTGGGTGTATATTCGGTTTGGTATCAGTTGTTTCGGTGGTGAGACTCGATTTCTGTATCGCACTTGCGACGGATTGTGGGATTTTACCGGAGGGATAAATCGCTTCATGGAGTTTGACAAACTGCTTGACCTAGATGCGGTCGCTGCGAAACTTCTGGAATGCAAAGGTGGAGTGTGATGAACAATGTTAAGACAGGAGATGACGGTCACATGAAACGCATACTCTACTTCGAGATCGTCGACATAGGCATCAGGAACGGCATGGGTACGCCTGTCGATATGTTCCGGTCGCTTGCCGCCGGTAGTGAATTGTTCAATGCCTTCGCTGCCGGGGTCGGGACGGATGCCGAGAGCGCCCTGGATGACATGCTGCACTTGATGCAAGAGCAGGACTACAACATCACCGGGTTGGAAGGCCAGATCAAGGAAGAGTGGGAGCCCAGTTCAGACGAAGGCTGGGGTCATTTCTACTACCACTTTGGCATCATTTTCAGGTACACACAATGATCACAAAAGCCTTATGGCAAACTAAGGACTATAGTCACTATGTTGAATTGGTGACAGAGAATGGTCGTTATCTTTTGAGGACTACACTTG
>SDBT01012782.1_pt1 | contig 13476 bp, 21 predicted proteins | sample 2277101 | NCBI WGS metagenome assembly SDBT01 (sample SAMN10404973, study PRJNA504765) | marine sediment metagenome | isolation source: marine sediment core GS10_PC15, 103 cmbsf | place: Arctic Ocean: Southern Knipovich Ridge | collected 2010
TGACAATCTCGGCTTTGCCAGATTGATCCACAACCTTGAGGTTCTTATCACACACATAAACCATGTGCTCACCGTAGGGTAGGACTTTACCCTTAACTTGCCCACTTTCAAGTCTTTGCCATATTATTTCACATGTATTATGTTTACATGCTATCACATAGGTCTTATCAAGGACTGCGTAAAACTCTTTGTCTGTCCAACTGAAATCTGTAATATCACCCATAGACCAAGACGCAGTTTGGGCGATTCTTGCTTGCTCTTTATAATCATAGTTTACAAACTGTATCTTACCTCGTAAGACTGATCCAAAAATTAGGCTATTGGGTTCAAAGGAAATTAATCGAGTGGCTCCCCTCCCAGTCCTTTGAAAAGGGATTTGTTGATGAAATAAGTTATCGCCGTGTTTAACGATCAGTTGTTTCCCAGAAACCATGAAAACAATATCTTCGCCTGATTCACAGTGTTCAGAACCTTGTGTATTAAAGGGGCATTTTATAGTGCTGATGTTCTCTCCAGCACAGTTGTCGTAATAGAGTTGAGATTTATCCTTATAGATGATAAAATCGCTACATGCATACAACACTGTATTTGTTCTTATTTCTGTCCCCAACTTTTGAAGATCAATAATGCATTCTGCCATTTCATGCTCCTATCTCGTAGACGCTTTCCTTTGAAACAAGGATGATCCTGTTTTCGAAGGGAAACGGTTGAGCGCAAGGTTTTGGGATATCAATCATATCTATACCGCCGTTTGCAATTCTATAATTCGTACAGATGCCAGTGCTGTTAGATGCAAAGATAACGCCATTATGTTCTACAGCGCCAAGCGAAGCATCAACTGATCTATTTGACAGCAATTTGTGAGTCTGTTTTTGCAGATCAACTTTGTAAACACCTTCCTTTGCCATGCAACACAAGCAATCTGACCCGATATCTATTGGTTGGTGCCTAAAATGGATTGGCATAATCATTCTGGTCACACACTGAAAACTAGACTTGTCGAATACCTCTAGTGACCCTGATGCAGAAGAAAGAAACACAAATGACTCACTCTCCATTGGAGGCCAAGGGGTGAAACTCAGGGTATGAGTAGCCTTTTTATTAAATTCTTTGTCAAATATTACTAGCTGTTTACCAAAAGTGCACCAGATGTAGTCATTTAGTAAAAAGGAACAGTTTTCTCCTTCTATACATTGGCTTTGACGGATCTTTTCGCCACTTTCTTTGTGAGTGGTGCATAATGCATATGTCTGAAGGTTGATCTTTATGCCATTGGATATAGGCAATCCACACAGCGAATAAATGTAGTCTGTGTCTTGGGCCAGATTTGAGGCCACCATCATAGACCCCAGGTCTGTCGAAGCAAGCCTCTTTCCAGAAAATTTATCTATTGCAAGGATTTGCCCTTCCAGGGTGGGTAAATAGATACAGTTGCGGTCGACACACCATTTAACTGCATGGTTGACTGGGACATAAACTGGGTGACTTGCTGTGATTTCAAAGGACGCCAAATCTAATACCATGAGATGCAGTCCGTTATGTTCTACCAACAAGTAGAGGGCTGCTTCATCGTAAAGATAGTTTAATGTGTGAGGTATTATTTTTGATCTCAGTAGTTCCATAGTATAATAGATTATACATGAATTGGTTTAAACGACAACAACCTCTGTCTTTGATTCAGAGTTCCGATCTTCCATACGTCATTCTTAAAGATGGGGTGCGCTTATGTTATAGCAATTTTTACGAGGAATACAGACCCGCTGCCCGCCTCGCGGGTCACGTTATTCATTTCAATGTTCCAAAATCTGCGATGATCCGGCAATCAACCTATTTGTTTAGGTTTAAGAAGTTCCCTGTTACCATCCCCTTTGAGGATATACATCGTTTGGATAGTACCATTATCGACGGTAAAATATTGCGCCATGCCAGTACTTCCGACGAGATAGATGACAAAAAAGTTTCTTTCGTACATATGGAACGACTTCCTGATATTTTTGATGATTACAGCAATCAACTTGAAGATTATGACCACAATTTTATCCTACACAACGGCGAAGAAATAATAGCTCCAGAGGCTCGGCTATTAGAGTTAGACGGACAAGCTGATTTGCTATACCACAAAGAGTGGGGACGGACTTGTGTGGCAGTAGTCCATAAAACATGGGGTTCTGATATGCGTAAGTATTGCTGGACCAATTTTGTTCCAGACATGGATATGGTATGCTTTGGTCTTGAAAGTGTTGATGACAAGGAGTCTATTCAGTCATGTTTTGATGACATGGGAGTAACCGCTTCCGTCATTTGGTCGGACTAATTATTTGATGACACTATGCGTATTGATGACGTATTGAAGGCTATAATATGAATAGATCCACGATCACCATTGGCCTCAACTGCATCAAAACCCAACCCTCTTAAATGATCTATTATTTCCACTTGTTCCCAGGACAGTATCGAATTAGCTGCGCGAACCATTGCTGACGCTTGATCATCCCCGAATATCTCGTAATCTGCCGGATCGATATTGGGAAGAATTATCTCCTTGATGATTGGTTCTCTCTGGGGATGATCCATTGATAAAACATTCCCCTGGATGATAAACGAGATACAATTATTCCCGTATTAGGAACGGTTGAACCAAAAATTCCCAAACGATTATTGCGATCTAAGGCATTAGAAAGGTCGAATTCATTGATCACAAAGTCAGAACAATGATAATAGACAGTCTGCGATATCTTTTGCAACCAATTCATACTCTCATTTTCCCGGAAAATAAAAGAAATATCCTGCAAAAATTCATGGAATGCGTTCCAAAGTGATATTCTTCTCGGCAGGTCGTACTAAAAAGCACCAAATTCTCTCTCTGCGTAGTTCATTAATAGACCAGGAATCAAAACCGGGGGCACATATCACCCCTTGTATATCTCTATACCTGTCGTATCTGAGCTTTCTAAAGAAGTAGAAACAGTATTTATTGCATTGCGATACACAGACATGATCTGCCTGCCCTATCTTGAGTTCAATAGGATAGAACCGCTTTGAACTTCTGGCAACAATGTCACACCGATATTCAAAGTCAGTTTCAACTTGACGATCAACAAAATCTAAATCATCCTCCAATGCCTGGCTGAGGATCTCGGGATGATCGACAAGGAATTCTTCTAGTTCGGATTCCTTGTCAAATGGCAACTTTGTAGGTGATATAGGTCTTTTAATTTGGACGGCACTTCGTTTTTTGTGAACGCTGCTTCCATGTAGTTCATGGGCGATTTCTTTTAGTCGTTCTCTGTAGATAGGTTGTAAGCCATTAGCTATTAAGTCTTTACGATATTTACCGAGATAAAGAAATGACTGGAAAGTGGACTGAGCCCGATGCATCCTGCCGTCGTACAAAGCATCTTCTAGTATCCAATACAGAGTCTCCACTTCTTTTACAGTGGTTTTCTCTGCTTGTTTGATCTCTCTTTCGTCTGTTAGGTTCAATGACATAGTTCTTTGTGTATAATAGGTTGCCTAATTATACACTGAAAGTTGAATCTCGCCATTGGTGAGCGGGTTGAAACAGCAATAATGAAGATTGTAAATAGAAGCAACAACACAGTTTATGTCGAAGACATTGACATATACATTCCGTACCAAGACGGGGAGCCGCAGGACATTGATGCCGAGACCCTAAAGAAGTCTCGTTCTTTGCGTTCATATATCCTACAGGGCATGCTCGATGTCATCGAATATGACAAAAACGAGCGCATCGAAAGCTCATTGATGTATTTGCGCCACAAAATGGCCGCCAAGGCACCTCCGGCACAGAAAGAGGTTCAGGTGGAATTACCCCAAGCGGTTGATTTAGAACAAAATAAAGACAACATTGAAGTAAGGATTCACGGCATATTCTTTGATGCGGGGGGTTACGGCAAGGTAAACAGACAACTCGCGATTGGATTGGATGCGATGGGGCTCAAGGTGAAAGTTGACCCAAAGCGTAGCCGCAATCAACTAAACGAGGAAGAATTAAAACCTATAGCGAAATTGCAGAAAACTATTCTATCTAGGAATCACATCCTAATTGATAGTGTTATTCCTTCTTTTGCAGAGATGTCGACTGGCAAGTATAGAATTCTTTATTCCACAATAGAGTCTTATACGGTTCCCCAACAGTTCGTTGATGCATGCGAAATGTACAATGAGATTTGGTTGACTTCTGAATGGTCTGCTAGCATCCTAAGAAAATACGTTGATAAGCCTATTTATCATGTGGTCACTGGAGCAGATCACAATCTATACACTGAAAATGGTCCACATTTCGACTTTAGTCCCGGCATTAACGATTTTGTTTTCATATCTGTTTTCGGATGGAACTATCGTAAGGGATATGATGTTTTACTGAAAGCTTATTTCGATGAATTCTCTAGAGACGATCCGGTGTCTTTATTAATAGTGAGCCGCTATCAAGCCGGAGTGGATAGGCGGCATCGAATGAAGATCAAAGAAGATATTGATGTAATCATGGGGGGGTTCCCTAACAAAGATCTTCCTCATGTTGTTCGTTACAGCAAAATAACACCAGAAAGGGACATGCCTAAGCTATACCGGTCTGCTAATTGTTTCGTATTGCCGACTCGTGGTGAAGGTGGTAATCTTTGCGCACCAGAAGCATCTTTATGTGGACTGCCTGTTATTATGACAAATGCCTCTGGACAACAAGGATATTTACGTCCTGACAACGCATATTTATTAGACATAGATCATATGGAGAAAATCCAAACAGGACAAATGCATCTACACTATTGGGATGGGCAACAGTTCCCCGCATTGACCTCCAAGGGGACACATAACCAATTGCGTCAATTGATGCGACATGTTGTGGATAATTATGACGAAGCAAGATCTCGTAATCGTAAACTCCAACGTCTCATTTTGAGTGAATTCACTTGGAACAACACTGCCAATAATGCGACAAGGCGATTGCAGGAGATTTGGAAAACGATGAAAGGACAGTAAAATGGTTATCATTTTTTATGATGCGACAGACGACAAGGTATATATTTGTTCAGAAATAGACAAAACTAAGGTTTTAAACATCAATGATCCCAATCTTCTGGATTATGTGCCGAATGATGACATATTGTATGTTCAGTCAGGGCATTACATTACAAAGAAACAATTTGGTGACTGGTTAACAGGCCAAATGGATCTTGGAGGAGATCTGGTATATGACTATCCGTCAACGTCTCGATTTTCTCCAGAAAGAGTTGGCGAAAACAGGCAAGCTGCTTCTCCTGTTCCTATGAATAGAGGACCAGAACGATTTTATATTCATCCAACTGCCAATGGCACAATCCTTGTAGAAGATATAAGGACGAACAAATATCCTCATGGGCTTCGGTTAGACGGGAAGTACCATTTTATACCCATAGATGATGTTGGTGAAGATATATTGGACGAGAGCCCATTTTTCAGAACATTGCTAGCGAAAGGGAAATTAGAGGTTGTCGGGCAAGCATATGTGAATCAACATAAACACAAAGCTCATCGTAGAGTTTCACCAACGGAGGCAGCATTGGATAGGATTCTTGTTCCTGCTGACATGAGAGCAGAAGTGGCAGCAGAAATGGGTGGAGTTAACGATCACAATGTTGCTATCCCAATCTATATTGACAACTGATTAGGAGATGAAAATGGGTAAAGAACAGATAGCTCGCACAATTTATCATCGCGTTATGTCTGTAATGAAATACACTTTAGAGCTAGAAGAATATTCTTACAGAGAACAAGGGAGGAAAGATCCTCGCTACAAAACATTCAAGAAACACTTGATGTCCAATACTTATGAAAATCTTCGAGGGTTGTTTGGCGATATGGAAAACGCGGGACTAATTCAAAAGACCGACTATCCTGAAGACGTTAAGGATGGATACAAAGAAACTGATAGTGGTGGTTCTGGTTTTGTTAACACGGAATCATTTGACGAATGGACAATGAAGGGAAATGATGACAATGAACAATGATCCAGAAAGAATGGTAAAAATCAAAGCAAAGTCGATTGAAGAAGCCTTCCAATTGGTAATTCGGAAGATGCCGTGGATAGATGCCAATCCTATCGTCACATTGCTTAAACAATTCGAAGAATTAGAAGAGCAAACACTGCCTCCACAAATTGCCCAAGGAGTTGCACCAATTTCCTCCTAATACATACTTAGGAGGAAATATGCTACTACCAAGAGTACAATTACCTGATCTCAAACCGGAATATGTAAGAAGAAATTATGATATTTAATACTGTATCGAACACGAAGGATCATAAAATGACTGATTTTACGCCTGATTTTCCTACTGTATCGCCTGAAGAAAAACTGGAAATAGTCAAGCAAGCAGCCCGTACCAAGACGGGCAAAATTATCCTTTTGACACCCATGAGGAGTTTCCCTGATACTGTCACCGATTTGGTAGATCTTGGTGTTATGGATCAGGATACTGCTGGCTGGATTGAAGCGGCAGTTGAGATAACTCATAAACGCCTTCTTTGATCCATTAGAAGAGTAAATATCTCATAAAGAGCGATGGTCTTATCTAATTTGCTGCTGATCTGAGGTTTTTGTGTGTCAGGCATAGGAACTTTTGAACAATTTTATCAAAAGACCATATGAGCAAACATTTTGACATATCACTTCCGGACTTGTTCCCTGAGAATGTTCTGCAATGTATGTCGGAAGTCTACGATTGGGGTCTCCTTGACCTCAATATCCCATCAGTTCATAAAAAAACCATGGGAGAAGACATCAAAATCGCCATCATCGATAGTGGCAAAAGTGAACATTTTGAAACTATCAATAATACAATTGCAGCAAAAAATTTCAGCAAAACCGTTGCTGTTACAGACAAAAATTCTCACAGCACATTTATAGCAGGTATTATCGCCGCAGAAAAAAACAATGAAGGCATCATAGGCGTTGCCCCGAAAGCCAAATTATACTTCGCCAAAGCAATGGATGATGCCGGAAGGGGAGATCCTTCGTCACTTACCAAGGCAATTATCTGGTGTGTGCAACAAAAGGTAGATATTATCTCCATCTCCGCAGGTATGTTTTTTGATTTCAAACCGATGCACAAAGCAGTCAAAGAAGCATACGCCAAGAATATCATCATCGTTGCAGCAGCGGGGAATACAGGGACTCGGCATTATGATGTGGCCTTTCCTGCACGATACTCTGAAGTTATTGGCGTGGCCGCGTATGATCAACAGCGACAAGCTGCAAAATTCTCTTCACGAGGCATCAATGTAGCTTGCGCAATGCCTGGAGTTGACATTTATTCCACACACTTGAATAACCAATTTTGCAAGAGCAACGGGACTTCCTTTGCTTGTCCGATTTTGGCAGGTATCTGTGCATTGATCTTATCCCAACATCGTAAACTCAGAGAACATGTTAATACTCCTTGTAATACTCCCAGGCAGATGCTTGAACACTTGCAGAAATATGCAATAAATCTCGGGGATAAGAAGTCTGTTGGTTTCGGGACTATAGATACAACCCCTATGTTTGAACTATAAGAGGCAATAATGGCTAATCCTACTAATGTTTCACCGATCATCGAGACACCTGCTGATCCTAGATTTCAAGGCGGGGGGTCATTCCAGGTTGGAACTCAGTCAGCTTTCTTCTTCTTTTTTAATGACATTAACGGGACAATGTACGATCCATCTGATATCAATATATCTATTTTTGACCCAGATGGGACATTAGCGAATTCGGGAACCGAATTGGACAAGCTTGGTGTAGGCGTTTTTGGCTATGCTTGGACAATCCCTGTGTCAACAGGTGGAGTAGCAACTCCAACAGGGACTTACAGCCTCACATTAACATACGTTGTAGAGACAATTGACGGCCCGGATACAAATACGTCTACTGAGGATTTTGTAGTTCTAGAGTCTGGGGGAAGTGGGTCATTCACCATTAGGCAAATTTCTGGACGAGCATACCTGGAAACCCTCCTCCAAGAAACACAACGTATCCCAGTCTACAATGAAATCCTCCGATTCAATAAAGCCAAGACCGTTGGAGAAGTGACATTTGGACGGTGGAACCAACCAGCAGGAGCCAGAGTTTATCTGAATGGACAAATTAAGGAGAGTGGCTTTGATGTTGATTGGTGGAAAGGGAGAATTACATTTCCGGCGAGCTTGTCGCAAAGAGATGAAGTGACAGTTGATTATAATTTCCGTTGGTTTTCCAATGAACAGATGGATGCATTCTTGCAGCAGGGCGTAAATGTGGTCAATATTTGGCCACCACAAAGTGTTTACAATATTGAAACCATCCCAGACAGATGGATTATTGCTGCGGAATATGCAGCAGCCATCGATGCTATTCGCAGTCTTATGTTCTCTACGCAGTATCAATCACCTGCAAAAATTTATGGGACACAGCGTATTAACGATGTCTTCAACCATTTTGACACCCTAAAGAAAAACTTCGAAAGCCAATTAGACAAAATGCTAGAGCAGAAGAAATACGGAAGTTATCTCGGCCTAACCAAAACCGTGACAGTGCCCGAGTTTACCTTGCCGGGAGGCCGTTGTTTGGCACATGATTCATTAATTACCTATATGGTTGATAGCAAAGAAGTTATATCAACCATTAACGAATTGCATGAATTGTCCCAGTCTCAATCTGTGAGTGTACTCTCTGATAAAAATGGTGAATTGATTTTTACAAATGCAACAAGGATATGGGAATCTGGAACTAAACTATTATTGGAGATAAAAGATGATTTGGGCAACAAGGTTGAGGTGTCAGAAGATCATATTATGTTTATTGATGACAAAGAAGTGCCAGCATCTAAAGTCTCCATAGGAGACATTCTAACCGTTATTGCAGATGGGGAGATTAGACATAGCACAGTTAAATCTGTTGAAGTGTCGAGAGAAACACTTACATTTGATATCGAAGTGCCATCTACGGAGAATTTGTTTGTGAACAATATAAAATGCCACAACTCAAGATGGTTTCGGTATCTGTTCAAAGGTGGTTAAGTCCTTTGTTTATAAGGGTTTGCGTTGGCATAAAATATTTCCAAAAAACTTGGTAGTTTTGATACCTTTTCGGAAGAAACAGTGTATAATGTTGTATGAACAAAAAAATCACATGCCAAGTATGCGGGAAAGAATTCAAACAAATTCACCATAGACACGTCAAGCAACACAATCTTACCATAGAAGAATATAAGCAAAAGTTTCCTGATGCCCCTATCAACAGCGAAGCATCTTCACAGAGACGTGCTCAATCACTAAAGGGCAGGGAAATTCATTGGGCAAACAAGATTGCATCATCTGTCAAGAATAGTTGGTCAGAAAATAGGTTCCAGGGAAGGACAGGGATCCCGCTTGGTAATGAAAGCCGCAAGAAATTGTCTGAAAAACTGATGGGGCATTCGGTAAGTGAAGAAACACGAATAAAAATAGGTTTATCCGGCCTTGGAAGATTACCGTGGAACAAGGGATTAACAAAAGACGATGATGAACGGATTATGTCTGTTTCACAAAAAGTTCGCGAATGGAATAAAGAACATATGACTGATGAAATCCGTCATCAGATTAGTCAAACCCTTAAAGCAAAATACGCTGCTGGTATGCCCATCCCACAATCTAAAGGAAACAAAAGACCTGATTTGAATATGTATTTTCGTAGCACATGGGAGGCTAATTATGCACGCATTCTTAACTACGAAAATATTGTTTGGTCGTATGAAGACAGCAGGTTCAAAATGGTGGATGAGTTTGGTGAAATTGTAGCAGTTTACACTCCTGACTTCTTCACTGACAAATGGATTGAAGTGAAAGGTCACGCAGATGCAGCCAATGACTGGAATTGTGAGTGCTCAAGGTGTGAACGAGACAAAATGAAGATGCTATTGTTTTCTGAACAGTACCCAGATGAAGAACTAGAGATTATCGGGAAGAAAGAGTATAGAGAACTGTGTCAAAAATATGCTTCTGTTATTTCACATTGGGAAAAGACATCATACGATCCCTGATCCGACCATACCCCTCTATGACGTATAAAGTCGAGTATAATCACAATGAAGGAGCATCGAAATGATAATTGATTTAACCCAACTCAAGAGGAAATCCCTAACAAATGGACTTGCTGAAGTTATGTATATGGCTCCTGAGACGATAAAAGAGATTTTGATAAATGGATTTGCGGATGAGATGGAGGCTCCTGTTGGTAGTGAATTCATGATAGATGATATACCAAACACTGGTGCATTAGCTACAAAAGAGGAGATTGAGGATACATAATGCGTGAAGTTCTGCACCTATTGCCCGTGCGGGTTGGCAACAGACTTGTTGGTAAAGTATTCATTAATAGTGAAAGATTATTTGTTCTTCCAAACAAGAAGAAGTATGACAATGAATTACTGACTCATGCCATCAAAAAAGCGAATAAGTTATTTGGTATTCCTCCCAGAGATTCCACCAGGAAGCGTAGGAAGCGTAGGAAGCATTCTACAGTTGAAAGGGAGATAGGTGGGGAAGTTGTTCTGGTGGACAAGGGCATTGTTGATTTGGTTGATTGCGTGAATTCTTTGGATGGTGTGCGGACTCGTTTTTCATGCGAGGGATATAGGAGTGTTTGGGGTTCTTCTTATGTTTCATTTGAATGCAGAAACACTAAGAAATTGTTTATTTTTTTAGAATGTTCTCAGCGTTTTGGTCGTATAGATTTGTCATATTATGATGGCTTTCTTACATATGGGTTGTATATACATAGGAAATCCGATATTAGAAAGTTGGTCAAGACATTGGGCGCATAGTATAATCACACTAAAGGAGACTGATATGATAATTGACACATTTGGAGCACACGAGGACGATAATACAGTATATTGGCATCAGAAGTTGATTCAATTATATGATGATGGTAAAATCAGCACGGAAACGTTGTTGGAAGAAATGGGCATTGATTACGAGAAAGAAGTGCAAAGGATGAAGGTGGCTCAGAAACAACTGGAGAAGTAATGTCTGGCAAACAGAGTTTTGAACAATGCCGGTGTGTTTTAAGCACTTTGAATAAATACCTGAATCAATCCCCTCAATGATGTACAAGGTCACATGTCCACTTTCGGCGTAAATAAACCCATGAATTGGATGCAGAAAATATGTCAAATGACGACTTTGTGGCATGCTACCACCTCTTCGTTGGCAGAGCGTATTAACAGTTCAGGTGTTATCAGACCAAGTTTACACATTACACAGGAAACAGGCGAGCAAATACGGGGTTGGAACTTTCCCGAACCTTCTGGCACATATGGAGACGGAGTTTACCTTGCTACGACTGCTGAGGAGGCGATGTATTACGCTGACATTAGGCTTAAGAATGAAAGAAATGATGTAGTTGATCCTAATGATATGTACGATGAAAATTTAGAATATCTTGGTTTATATCGGGTAAAAATATTAGATACTGCTAACTTGGTCGAAGTTGGTTCTGACGAATATAAATATCAGGGTGAGATCACGAAGCAGTCTGGTTCTGCTTCATTTGAATTCATTAGGTGGGTTCCAAGAACTAGAGATGCTGATCGCTGGCGTTCCAAGAACGAAGAAATTCAGAAAGATTTGTCCGACAAATAAGGGGCACGCACTTAGTTTTCCCATTAAATGTCTGACGGTTCAGGATCTTGATCAACAACAACCAAAGCGGGGAAAGATTGAGCTCCCAGTAAATTCAGTGCTACAAGTCTATGAACCCCCTCTACAATCCATTGATCTTTTTCGTTTATTGCAATAATCAACGGATTGATTTCTCCCGATTGTCTAATCTCTTCCGCTAATTCTTGACTTTGTTTGATGTCGTCAGCAGCATAAAAAGTGCCATGAGGGGTCGCATCCCACTCTCGCATGGGAACTTCACGAATTCCAGGAAGGACTTTGTATTCGTAGAATCCTGCCCCAATTGAATCTGTATTGGGTACGTCCGGTCGTACTATCAGTCCACTAACCTGAGCACCAGCCAAGGGGTAATCTATGATCTGAGCTAATTTTTGTAGCCAATTCATGTTTTATTATTTCTTATTTGGTGCCCGAACGACCTTGCAGGACATTCTTTATTATTCCCCGAAATTTATTGTAAAGGATTTACAAATGGTATTTGAATGCCTGCTCAGCGGGAAGAAAGAGAAGCGAGAAAGGCTTGCTTATATCGGGCTGTCTAAAACAGTCACAGTCCCAGTTACACGAATTTCTTTGCCAAGTGGCTCGAAGTGGTTTAAGTACCTATTTAAGAATCATGTTTCTCTCTTGGGCGTATAATTTACACAGAATTATACATCCACAACAGGAATTCTGAAAATTCGGTGTAATAAATAAGTATGAATTGGTTACAGAAAATATCTATAAGCAAAAACAAACTAAGTATCGAAGAAGCCAATTCCATTGGAGAGCAGGTTGGAATTGACTGGAATGCTTCGCCATTTTCTCTGGAAGAATTTTATAAAGGCATGTTGGTAGAGATAGAGCATGGCTCCCATGACCCTGAAACCGATGTTACAAATAACGATCCTGTTCTCACTGGTAAAATAACATGGGCTCATCTGAAAGAATTACCGGATTACTACACGCGGTTGGATAAGATGGAAGGTTCAAGTTAAACGAGAGGGATGAAGAACTAATGAGTTGGTTTTCCAAATTAAGTCAGAGGTCTGGTTATTGTGATTTTCAATTAGATAGTGGTGGTGCTCGTGGCAACATTACAGGAACAGAGCATGCCTGTAAACGTGAGGCAGAAATATTCGGTGCCAAGATTGAATTCATGGGGAAGGCTAAGACTCTTGGCCATGACATGAAACCTTGGAGTAATATTAACACTGCGTATTGTAAGCAGTGTAGTAAACGGTTGGAGCTTCCCATCGCAGGGAATTCTTCCAAGAAGTTATCGTTCTCTGATGATGTTTTAGCGGGGCCGTGTGATCATAGAGGTGTCCCGACACCACGAGAATTGCCGTGGTCAGAGATGAATGCTACATTATGGTATTAACCGAGAGAGTATATTATGAACTGGTTGATTAATATTTTGGTCAAAGAAGCTAGGCATCGCAGATTTAGGTCTGACGATAAAGTTAGATTTTTCAAAGCTCCACGCAAAGGCACGGGGAGAGGGGTGGTTTTGACTCCGAGCTTTGGTCGAGGGAAAGTGGTCGACTATGATGCGGAATCAAAACGATATCGGGTCAAGGATGATTCAGGCGAAGACGTTGATGTCCATCCACGCAATATAATGCCAGATTCTATCTCTCGGGTTGACTTTTCTCCGATGCAAGAGTCTCCTGTCGAAACTCCTGCGGAGTTGGAACCACTACCTGCCTAGTAGAGGAGGTAAGTTGTGGATGAGAATCTCTGTGATGAGATTGCCCATCGGGCGGGATTTAGAGTCCCGGTGGGTAACTGGGTTGCCCCCAATGGAACATTAATAT
>SDBT01012783.1_pt1 | contig 13476 bp, 9 predicted proteins | sample 2277101 | NCBI WGS metagenome assembly SDBT01 (sample SAMN10404973, study PRJNA504765) | marine sediment metagenome | isolation source: marine sediment core GS10_PC15, 103 cmbsf | place: Arctic Ocean: Southern Knipovich Ridge | collected 2010
TAACCTTTTGATCAAGCAGGTAGATTTCGGACACAAGAAGTGCCGTGATCCTTTCGCCATCTTTGAGCTCGTCTATCAGTCCCAGGCAGCTGACCTCATTATCTCCAGAGAGCTTGACCCAGTGTCGCAGCTTCGCCCAGGCTTCGCCATCAATGAAAATCCCGATATCAAGCAGCTGTTTCATTGGCGACTCCTCGGTATTTACAGTGTTCGATATTGCAGGTTACACAGCTTTCCTCGTTGACTTCATGACATGATTCCTCTTTCCTGTAGAATGGGCACGTGCCGAATGAACATGTCATGCATCCGAGAGGGTTTTCATCATGGCATTCCTGTAGGAGTTCATCTCCAGGTTCACATCGATCACTGCACATCACGCATTTTGTCAAATCCATATTTTCCTGGCACTCTTCCATAGCCCCATGTAAGTATGGACATTCTCCGTCACTGCACTGCAAGCAGGTTTGACCATAGCTTCCACTTTCCCTACATCGTTCATACTCGTTGGACTCATCACAATAATCTGGATCATTCCAAAACTGGATTTTCTGATAAGCGTCATCTTCGTTGTATTCGTGAACAAACTTGTGCAGAAGCTCCAGGGCTCCGTAGATCTCAAACTCTCCAAGTAACCTTGTTAGGCCTGCACTGACATTACCAAGACAGATTTCTGAACTGTCAGAGACATGTGGGTGGGGGTAATTGTTGACCGAATTGGTCAAGTTGCTAATTCTTACCTGGCCGCGCGAAAGATCAAGTTCTATCATCAGGATGCCTATCTCGTATTTTTCATCTCCCCACCAGATATCAACCTGGTGAGTCTTGGCCCAGAGGCGGTGATCTTCGAACCGAATCGATTGGTATAGGCCAGGCACCAGTTTTTTCATATTGGCATATTCACCGATGATCTTCCTGCCGAGCGGCATACTGGGCTTTTCGAGCTGGGTAAGCAGGTGTTTGTCCAGATTCCGTTTCCTGGCCGTATCGAACATCTGTCTGCTCAGATCACCCAGAGTATACTCTGCCTGTTGGATTGACTGCTTGAGGGAGTCCTTTCTATCGAAGACTCCTGAAAGGACCAGTTCCTTCAACTGGTCCCTTTTCTTTTGATGGTATTGCCTGGCCAATACGGGGATCTCTTCTTCAAGGCCCTTGAAGACGCTTTCTGGGTCGTTTTTCGCATGTGGGTATGATAGAGTTATGCGGGATTCATCAGTACTGACCTTTGCGTCTTTGTCAACAAACAGAATCTGGACACCCTCGAAAGGGCTTATGGGTTGATTGGTATCGGGCAGATGTATTGCTTCTATCGGTATATTATGCGCTTGGGAATGAAATCTGACGAGCTCCTGAATTTTCTCCCAGATCAATAACATCCCCCTTTGATATGTGGATTCATGGTGAGCACATCGCCATCCTGAACGTGCGATGTGTCAAAAGCTGGGTGACCGTTTAGCGTGATTGTCATGTGCTCACGGTTGAACCCTGAAGCCTGAATGACATGCTCGATATTTGAGCCCTCTTGGATCTCGACTTCCTTGGCCGCTTCGCCAAGCTTCAAAACCTTGACCTTCATGAAATGCTCCTTTCGTTTGGAATGGAAAAGCCCCGTAGGCGGGGCAGTGATCACTATGTTTCTTATGCCATAAAAAGAGCTTGTAAATCCAAGCAGTGTATTTTAATTATTAGCTCAAATGGGTTGGGAGGTTTTTCGCCATACAATTATGATAATAGTGATTTAGACCTTGGTTCTTATAATTGAAAATAAAAGGCGTTAAAACATTCAAGGTAGTTATAGAAAAAGTAAAGATTGGAGATAGCGAAAGAGAATATCGCTCTAAAAAGCTTTGGGAAATCCTATACCATGGGATTTACGCTATTTCATTAAAGAAGTTAAAAAGACCTTAATACCATAATCTCACTCCTATTTATGCAAAACCAACGAAAAGAAAGCAAAGCCACCGCAATTGAGGGTGTTTAATATGACTATACCCAGTTGGGAGAATAAATCAGGCCCAATTGAATTTTGTAGTTGCGAGCACTGCAGGGGGCCGTCTCGCTAATCATAAATAGTAGTAAACCATTTGATTCAATTTGATATTCTAGTTTGCACGTATTCAGGTATAGCCCCCCATATTGGCTGAATATTTGATAAACACAACCTATATGTTTCTTCAAACTTGGGATCATTACCTAGTGGTGCGTTATTTATTAAGAGTGCCAGCATACAGTATGCCCTTTCCTCATGGGATGCCTCGATTGTACTAATATAATTTGCACAATCACCTAATGCATTCCAGTATTGTATATCATCTATTTTTATACTTTTATATTTACGAGAACCCCAGGTAACAAATAATGACCGACCAAACACAATAATTAAATCTTCACTTACCATGGAACCAATCAATTTAGCAAGGCCTTGAAGTTGAATTTGGGAAATCTCCTTAAATGACTTTCCTATGTAGAAAGCACTTTCAACATATGCATGAATGTCAGTTATATTGAATATATTAGATTCAAGGGTACAATGATAACTCCTTATCATACTTTCTTTCATATTATATTTAGAATAGACTTTTCCCAGAATCCAGAACGCTGTGGCCTTTCCCGCTTTAGGTTTTCCTTCTCTTAAGATGTGGCAAAATACACCTCTTCTAAATCCCAATTGGGTAATTCCCGGCCTGATTTTTTCATCTTCAGTGATTGGCTCCTTATTCTTCTCAATATTATTTAAAAGGCTAATCGCAACCATTGCAGCGGGACCATAGTCCTCTACTTCTCTAATATAATATTCGATCAACATGTCCTCGAATATTTTTAAACAATTAGATATTCTATTTACTTGGAAATATAAGATTCCCAATTCACCTTTTGCCCTTGAGGAATCATATAAGTAGCCTTTTTTCCGAAAAGCATCTTCTGCCGATTCAAATCGATTTATAGCTTTATCTTTATCTTCCAAAGATTGAGCTATCTTAAAATTACACCAACCGTAATAATAAAATTCATATTGGTTCATAAAAAGCTTTTCTATAGAATAGTAAATTTCACAAGCCTTTTTACACTGTTTAGAGTTATGAAATATATCCGCTCTAAGAAGTTTCAGAAATTTTAGAGAGTTATCCGAATTTACTCCAAACTCAAAAATTGATTTTTCCGCTTCCTCAATGTTTTTTAAAGCATTTTGAATTTTATTGCATTCTTGGTTATACTGAGCCATAATTGAGTTCTCAAAAGCTGTATTTAAGGAATGATTCGTACTTATTAAGGAGAGGGAATCCTTTAGTTCCTTATCTTCTAAATGAGTTAATGATCCAAGAGTGAAGCAGAACGAAATAAGGCACGCAATATTCTCATCATCGCTGATGCTTATTGTTGGTATAAGGTTTAAATAGAATTGGACTGGAATCTCATCGTACTTTATGGATCTAATATACTCTGTGACAAATTTAATTAACTGTGAATATATATAATTATAGGTAGATCTGTGCGAAAATTCTAAATTATTTAGAATCTCAAAGGCTTTTTGATCATTGCGAATATAGATATAATCAAAAAAACCATACATGGAGTAAGCTGTTTCAAAATGTGCAATCACAGCAGAACTTTCTATTTCATCTTTATACTTAAGAGCATTACCTAAAAGCTCAATACATTCTAAAGCACTCTTTTGATCCTTTATATATCCATAGCCCCATCGCAGGAGTAGCAAAAATTGATAATATAATAATATTTCATTTTCACCCTTGTAAGTACACAGATACTTAAGCGTATCTATCCTGTCAATAATATGTTTTACCACAATTCCTTCTTCGGAACGGTTATATAAAAAGCTAAGAACATTATTCGCCCACCTAAAAGCCTGGATATTGTTTTTGGAAAACACGCTATAGGTTATACCATTGCATACATTAAGGATATTTAGTGTTTTGTTTTTAGGAGTCAAAAGGTAAGCGGCAATACACCTAAATACGCTTTCTTTATAAATGTCGTTGGTATATTCATTGGCAACCTCGCTAAAAACAGGAGATATGTCTAGGCGACTGTGCAAATCGCCTTCAAAAATTGTATTAAACAAATATTCAGCTATTAACCTCGCCGGTTTCCTTATTGGCGGAGTCATTTCTCTAGATAAGTGCTCTAATTCCTCAACGGAAAAAGAGAATATCAAGGGAGCAGCCCGCATAACCAATTCTCTATCATCCGAATCAGTCAATAGATCGTCAAAAAGAAGAGCTTTTACCTCCGAATTTAATGTCAGATCAACCAAAGGCAAATCTTTATGTTTGTTTCTCTCATAAAGTAAGCCTTTAATAGTAGGGTATTTTTTCGCCATAGCTATAGATACTAAAGGATGTCGACCGGAAAAAGACGCCAAAACCTTGATGTAATCGTCGAAATTGCCTTCAGTTTTAACACCCTCATAAACTAATAATTTCCCCAACTCATCATTAGTCCACGCTGGCGATCGATATTCATTATGGATAATATTAAGATCATGTTTTAAGCTCTTTACAGATATAAATATAACGGCCATTCTATCAGGTGAGATTTCACTAATTAAAAGTTCCATTCTATGATTTAATGTCTCTAATGAACTCGTATTTAAATTTTCAGAATTATCAACAATAATGGCATAATCTAAATCCTTATCGTCAATTCTTTGTTGAATGCAATCAAGAAGCGATATTTTCCTATTTAGATATTCACTTACAGCTAAAGGGCTACAATATATTGACAATATAGTTCGCGACATATCATCAACAAACTCTTCCGCTGCACCCTTATCAGTTGGGCATTTAAAATAACATATTTTAATCCGGTCTGATTCAAGATCATTGCAAAGTTGAGAAAGCAATAGAGTCTTCCCAATTTTAGGCGGTCCCAACACACTTATGAATCTGCCCTTAGGGTATCCGTCAAAATAATCCCATTCTATTTCTCTTTTAACACCAATTTTAGTAATCAATGGAAACATAAAGTGTGATTTAGCTTGGTGGATAATTTGAGCTCTTATGCGTTCATCTTTCTCCTTGTCAAGTTCAACACCTATTCCATTCGATAATTCGTCAGAAACGATTTTCTTTATTTTTTCATATGATATTGGAAGACTTTCCATAGAATAGTACTTATCAGCCAAAATCGCAGTAGTACTGGATCTGTCAACAAAGATCATTTCATAGAGATCACCCCAAAAATCTTTTATTAACTTCTGATATTTTTGTAGGTTATTATAAATTTCGTCTCGAAAATTTGCATTGGACCACACTTCAACTTTGAACGAATATCGCTTCCTACAATGGCTAACTATCTCAGACTCTATACCTTCACGGTTACCCGGGATCTCTTGAGATGAGCATAGAATTAGACGAGATAAACCCGGATGATCGGCGCATTTTTCGACATCTTTTATTGGCTTTAAGTTAGTAATTAGACTTTTCTTGCGTCCCCAATATGGCTCTTCAGTACCGATTTCGATACCCACAACAGAACCATCATCGTACGTATGAATCAGATCCGGATTACCGGGTTTGGTTTTCCCATTTGCGGTCCCGCCATGGATTCTTAATCTATGTAGGGAAGGATCAAATACCTCAAAGAAATCCAGACAGAATTCCTGAAAATTGCCCGGCTGGAATGTCTTGATTGTGTCGCAAATATACTTTTTTATTAATGGTCGCTCGGCCATTTACACCCCAAAATCACGAGAAATATAAGAAATATACTACGGCCTGTTCTGCAAAGTCAATATTTTTGGGAATTTACTTGAAATGCCCACTGGTTTGTATATAATAGGATAATAGAGGAGATAGATAACCATGGCTCAGAGGTCTTCGGAAGCAAAAGCATTTATAAGTTATTCGCATATCGACGAGGTCGAAGTCATGAAAGTAGTAGAAAAATTAAGCGAAATTGATGATCTAGAATTGGTTATAGATAGAAAGGACATTAAAAAAGGCGAAGGAATGCTAACCTCCGTATCGGCCTTAATTGATAAGGCGGATTACTATTTGGTTTTTATTTCGGAAAATTCAATAATTGCACCTTGGGTTAAAGATGAAATAAATATGGCGGACGCTAAAGCAAAAACCCAAAGATTAAACGGATTTATGATTCCAATAATTATTAAAAAATGCGATTTACCCCTGTATGTTAAGTCAAAGAATTACGTTGATTTAACCGATGATTACGATAGCAACCTTGAATTATTATGCAATCAACTTTCACAAGACAATGTTAAGAAGTTTAAAAGAGATTTGATTGAAGAGATAGACAAGAGTAAGGATGTTTATAAAGATATACCAGATCGGAATATAAACATAGCCAAGAACGTTATTAATGAGATCACCCCCTCCGGAATAAATATTGGGCTTCAATATCTGTCAGGGTCTCTAAGCGGAGCCACGGCAGAACCTGTATCATCAGAAGACCTCTACCGTCATTATTTGGGCTTTGCTTCCGGTAATCTAAAAGCCTATTTAGACTTATATTGGGATTGTCCTGGCTGTAATGGAGAATTACCTGGTCGCTTTTCTTACTGCCCATACTGTGGTACAAAAAAACCATAGTAATAATCTTAGCCCGATTTTGCACATTCTTTGCATTCCCGGGTTCAAATTTCATGCCAAATTGCTCGCCATTGCTCAGGTGTTTATAGCGGATTTCAAATAATAGAATTAACTTTGGTATTGCATTTTTGCGATACGAAAATGTTATATTTATATTATGAAAATCAATCAGCCTTGTTCTAATTCCAATGAATTGTCTAGACCCGGCCTAAGCTTTCCTTTTGCTAAGACGGACAATGGTGATTTGGTATTTATTGAAAATGCAAAGAGACATAGGAAATACTATTGCTGGGGATGCGAGCAGCCAATGTTTCTCAGGCAGGGTAATATAAGGGTTCATCATTTCTACCATAAGTCAAAAACATGTTCCTTCGAATCGGCCCTACATAACGCGTTCAAGCTAAAGCTATTTCAACGTATTGAAGCAGGCCTAAGACAGAATAGGGAATCATGTGAACACAAAGCCAAGTTGATGATTCAATGGTATTGCGCCAATTGTCAAATTAAACACCAAGGGGATTTACTAAAGCGAATAGCCGATGCCAAATTAGAGGTCAAAGTCGATGCATATACACCAGATATTTCACTATACCGACAAGATGGCTCGGTATACTCCGTAATCGAAATAGAATATACTCATCAGTTGGAAGATGAGCCTCGGCAGTACTATAACGAAAATAATATTTGGATTATTGTTTTTATGCCTATAACAATAGGCGACTTACGCGCAGCAGAGGACGATCCTCTTGTGCCATTTTCGAGCAACATATGTCAGTATAAGATTGAGGACGAAAAGCCAAAGAATAGAGTGACCGAAAACTCGCCACCTGGAAATACAGCATACAAAATTATTGGACAACAAAACGAGGCATTGGAGACAAATTTAATAGCAGCAGAAAATAAGGGGAATGTCGGGATAATCTCTCTTACGGCCAGATTTTTATCTAGTTTGATTAGGCGAATTTCAAGAATATTCCACTCAAACCGAACATCCTCAAGTTTGATGTAAGTCTAGATGATTTATTAACTATCCCTCGCGCAAGTAAGCATAGTTCTAAAATTGTCCCAGATTCCCCGGAAAATCAATTCAAAATGAACTATTCTCGTTTCCGTTAAGCGGGGATTAGCGGAAATGGGGGATACCCTTTTCCCAAGATTCCTTTTCCGATAAAAAGTCCTTGACAAATCTGGACGAGAGGCTCTTTATTAACGAAAAGTTTCCCACCCCCCGGGAATGTTTTTGAAATACTGGCCTTGAGTAGGCTGGTTATGTGAGGCCGTTTGACCTGAGAATTTGAGGGTAGAATAGGAGATTCTTTGCTGGTCCTTTGACCGGGGGCAGGTCAGCTCCCAGTAATAATGTTAGCACTTTTATTGTAAAGGGGGTATGTTTTGAGTGAAGATATAAACCATGAATTCCCCATTTCGAGGTCGTTTAATTGTCCTTATTGCGGAGCGATGGCACAATTTAATTTGTTTTTCCCAAATGCCGCTCATAAAAATGAAAAAGAGGCAAACCTGCAGATTGACATGGCCGGATTTGGGAAACGCGAAATTGATTATTATGAGTATAGAATTTGGGCCTGTCAGGTTTGTAATTCATTGGTTTTTCGAGCGTACTATAAGAGATACGAGTATAGCAGTTATAAACTTATTGGCCAATTCCCAAGCCATATTAGAATCGACACCGGATTTGGCAAAATAGTCCCAGGCAATATCTTAGAGGATTTTTTGGGGGCATTGAAGTGTTATGAATTCGGAGAATATAGGGCTTCTGCGGCGTTGTGCCGGAGATCTCTTCAATCAAGCGTTCTCGAACAGAAAGCCGATCCCGATAAGAAGTTGGTGCAACAAATAGATGGGCTGAATAAGGCAAATCCGGACAGATTCACTAACGATATCAAGAATTGGTCTCATAATATAAGAGTATTTGGGAATTGGGGTGCTCATCCTGATAACGATGGTCTAAAAGATGTAGATGAACCTACGGCAAAAGAAATCATCGAATTCATGAAGTCCTATTTCCATTATGTTTATGTCATGCCTGATAAAGTTGAAAAAGCAAGGATAAAGAGGAAATCGAAGGCAAAACCAGAAAGTTCCTCTTAGATAATAATCTCCATATATATGAGGCGATGTTCTCTAGGCTTTAGTTTCAAACTGTGCGGTTTATTCGAAGGCATTTTCGCACGGGGGGTCGATTCCCCCCGCCTCGAAGTAAGTTCAAATCTTGCACCTTTAAGTAAAGGCAATACTTTAATAAGAAATGAAAAATATCATAGCCAATCCATTATTGGCGAAAAGTCATTCTAAAAACCGTACACGCATCCTACGGCAATTCCCCGATTTAGCAAATTGCGGTCATGACGATTATCTTTTTTTACATAAGTACTTAGATACTTCTCCCTTCAAGTTTTTCAACGAACAGGTATATGATCAGTATCTATCATTGCTATTGGATAGGGATAACGCAGATCAATCAGCTCTTCAGCAATATATGGATAATCATAGTTCTGATTTAAGCAGCGCCATAATGCATTTGGAAGAAATCAGCGCTTTGCCTTGGCATGATGATCCACTTCCCAATAATGATATTGAGCGAATTCGATTTTTTGATCAAAAAATGAATCCATCATATTTGCGTCTGATTGAAAGCGTATTGGCCCGCTTATTGCACCCTGTAGCCTATTTCAATCGTTTGGATCGAAAAAAGGGCATAAATCAGCTTGATGTTTGGAACATTATCGAAGAAATAAAAGGTGGAAAATTAGATCATGCAACTAGATCTTATAATAATGTGGTACGGAACGGAATTGCGCATGGAGGCATTGTATATAGTAATACGGGAATAACTTACAAGGATAAGAAGGGAAATAAACAAGAATTCTCTTACTTCGATCTGTGTCGGTTATACGATGATTTGTTAGACACATGCAACTCTCTCGTTCTAGGAATCAGTATATTCTTGTTAATAAGAAAAGCCGACGGGTATAAGTTACCGCAACAGCTGTTTTTTGAAGAGCTACGAGCTAGGACGAAAACCCCCTATTGGCATATCGAAGCATGCATTCCATCAATAAGCATGAAAGGCGATCAACTTAATTTGTATGCGCACGGTACCTCAATAGATTATCGAAAAATCCAGATGTCTGTATTCCAGACCGGAATCCTAGCCGGTATACTGGCAGGAGGTTATGATCGTTACTTTGTGTCGATACATCAGCCAAAAGGATTGCCAGGATGGGCAGCATTTAATGGTGCAAGAATCAACGAATTGTCAGAAAAAGCGGATGCATCCATTGCGGATTGTCGTGGTATACTTGAGGATAACTTGGTTTTTTTTATTCCGCGTTTTAAATTACCGATGATTCTTGGAAAAATAAATACGTTTATCATTAGTATAAAGCTAAATCTGCCTTTGGTGATTGCTGAAGTTCGAAAGGATATGCCGACAATTTCCATAGATGTTCGGAATATATCCTCACATAGAAACGGGTGGCGATTGGTTGTGAATGGGGAATTATTTATCTCCGGGCAAGGGATAGAAATTAATCGAACCGTATTAATTAGCTCTTTGAAGCGCGTTATTCGAAAAGCATTGAATCGCGCGAGAGGAAAAATTGGTTATTGGAAAATCCAGCGCTATTTACCGTTGGGATTTGTGCGGCTGTCGATTTTCGATAAGGACTTTCGTAGGCGTCGGTTATCGGGATATGGGTTAGGACCCCACTTGGTTAGCACAATACAAATTAATCGAATATCCCGAATAAAAAGCCCTGATTTATTCGGTTCCACTATTGAAACTATAGGCCGATACAGGATTGCTTGGAATAAGTCTTGGCTGGAAAGAATGGGAACATCGAAAACCTAATGATTTTATAATGAGTTTAGGCTAATTGAGGGGGAATAGCTGGTTTCACTGCCCTACGCGCGTAGACGGTTATTCGGAGGCATTTTCGGACGGGTGTTTGAGTCCCCTCCTACTTCCCCTTCAACAATACAATAATATGAAAAGGCCGCTTCGGCCCGTGCAGAGCAATATACTTTTCGACCGCCATTTACTCAAAAGTTTGCTGAGAGTGAGGTCGGGGCCACTTTTCCCCGCCTCAACAATACGATAATATGAAAAGGCGGCTTCGGGGAGTTTGTTGATACAAACGGGATGGCTTGGATGTTTCAAGAAAAAAAAACAGTCCGCGGCTACCTTCTTTGTTGAGAATAGGCAAATATTAAATCAGCCACAAGTTAGCCACCGTTTGGTACACTTTTCACCCGCCGTTCACAATCGCGGGATTTTATATCTTGTTCCACTCCCAGATTCCCCACCTCAAGGCATCAGGGATTTTAAAGCCGCATTGTTTCAACGTAAGCAGAATATTGCCACGATGATGAGCTTCGTGCGAAATATAATACCCCAGCATTGGAACAAGGCCACGTCTAAAATTTGAAATCTTGCCCGTGTGATTTATACAACCGATCATATACCGCTCCATAGCTTTCCCGGATTGCTTGAAGGCTTTTAGAAGCCTCTTTTTGTCAGGGCTTTCCTTCTTATCAAACTGTAAAAGTTCCATCGCTGACTTTTTGGCGAATGAAACCAGCCGCTCGATTCTTACCATATGCATATGGGCGAACTGGCGGGCGATATCTCTGCCGCCGCGCTTACTCAACGTTGCGAAAAGCGCTTCGTCAGGCATATTCTCAATCATGAAAAGGTTGATGCGGTTGTTGATATGCCAGGTTTCAATGATTTGAGTTTCGATTTTATTCATTAAAAGTATCTCCCCTCATGGGTATTTGCGGGTAAGGGCTTGAATCTGTCGCATAATTATCGCTTCCCATAAACAAATACGCCGAGTGTGCGTCTTCAGAACATTTGGGACATTTTCAGTAAAAGGTTAAGAAATACATTTTCAATTTTCAAGTCAAATCAATACCAGCTTTGCACCAACCCGCATATATCACCCACGGCCACTCTTGCCCACATTTCGGCTTGAATTCTGGAGGTAATGGCAAATTTCTAAAAGCCACGTTCCCGCATCAACAATACAACAATATGAAAAGGCCGCTCGGGGAGTATACTCTATACTCAAGTGAGCGGGAATCTCTTCAACCGCTCACCCTAAGCACTATCTTTTCCTCTTGTGCATGTGGCAACATTTTGATGGCGGTGCTGCCATCCGTTTACATCTTTTACCGTCTTTGGTCTTACCGGTGCACCTGATTTTCTTCTTTGCTGGCATTGAAATCCTCCTTGAATGAATGCAGAGTGTTTATAGCCTACGTGTTTTTATATCGAAATAACGTTTGTGTCAATATATACTGCCCCCAATAGTTTTACCTCATTTTAAGTTAGTACTGCCATAGCCAAGGTCAAGTTTGCTTGAGGTTTTAGAGCTTTGGGAATTGTGTTTCTTAATTTAAAATACAACGTGTCCGAATTCATTTGAAGACGTATAAGCCTCTTCAAAGTGCGGGCTATTTTTGGCGAATCTCAAGGCTTGACAAACTGGGAGCGATCTGGCGATTCAAGCCCCTAAATGGCCTGGAAGGCTGTGAAATCAAATAAGAAAAGGGAAAGCTCCGAAAAAGCTTCCCCTTCTATGCGCCATTAAATTAAGCGGCTGGCTTATCAATACCTAGGATTCATCACTGAACCCGAATTATCCTTCAGAAATGCTAATATCGTTAATAACCCCTTTTCTGATAACCACCGCGCTGTCCACCTCTGGGCGGGCGATCGTCTCTTTCTCTCGGAGGGCTGGCCTCGTTAACCTTTATTGTGCGGCCATCAAAATCGGTGCCGTCCAAAGCTTCTTTCGCTTTTTCAGCCTCCGCGGTATTGGACATTTCGACAAATCCAAAGCCCTTCCCCTCAATTATCCTTGCTTCCTTGACCTCACCGTGGTTCGAAAAAAGCTCTTCTAATTGATTAGTGGTTACTGAATAACTGAGATTTCCTACATAAAGCTTGCTAACTTGCATCTTAACCTCTTTGATCCAAATTTTCTCTGTCTGATTATGCTTCCTTCGGAGGAAGACGCAAGGTAGCGATTCTATCCATCATAACGGAGACATTTTCAAACAAGAGAGTTCGCATTAAAAATTGCCTTAAAAAACTGATTGTCTTTCCCTGAAACCTCCTTTAGTTTTTGGCCAGCCACTACTCATCGCGGCCTATATAACGATATCGGCGTCCATAATGTTTCGCATTAGCGGAACTTGTTGGCAGTCCCCGGGGACCATAATCCATATGCCGTCTACGTCATCAAAACATTTTTGACTTTCCGGGCTTAAATTTAATATACATTTTTCTCTCTGGCAAGCGATTTGTTTATCCACATAAGGAAACTCGACTTTCGTTTTGGCTGGAATAACTGATCTGCCCCCAATAGTTGTACCACTTTTACATTAGTCTTGCCATAGCAAGAGTCAAGTTTGTTTGAGGTTGGATGGATTCAGGTGCGGATACGGCACCACAGATAAATATTGATTTCACGCTAATTACAGCCTATTATGATAAGCAGATTTAGATATATTTCTGATTTGATAAAACGAATACGGAGAGTATGCGGTAATGTCCCAGCCCCGTGAAAATGGAATGGACAACACCCGTTCTTACGTTCCCATATCCAAAGGGACGATGATCTCCCACTATAAGATCATCGAGAAAATAGGCGCCGGCGGGATGGGGGAAGTGTACCTGGCCGAGGATACCGAGCTTAATCGTAAAGTAGCGCTTAAATTCCTCCCCACACACCTTTGCCAGGACGAAGGCTGTCGAAGCCGTTTCAAGCGTGAAGCACAGGCAGCGGCCGTACTGGAGCATCCCAATATCGTCACCATCTACGAGGTGAGCGAGCATCAGGGCCGACCCTACATCGTCATGCAGTATGTGGAGGGG
>SDBT01012784.1_pt1 | contig 13475 bp, 11 predicted proteins | sample 2277101 | NCBI WGS metagenome assembly SDBT01 (sample SAMN10404973, study PRJNA504765) | marine sediment metagenome | isolation source: marine sediment core GS10_PC15, 103 cmbsf | place: Arctic Ocean: Southern Knipovich Ridge | collected 2010
CGGCAATCGCAAGTTCAAGCGAATCCTCGTACCGGTTGCAGGCGGGCCAAACAGTGCGCTTGCGTTGGAGATAGCATCGATACTCGCCGATCCCGACGAGGGCGAGATCATCGCCATGACCGTGGGCGAGCATCGCGAGTTCCAGTTGAAGGATTTTGTGCAGGCGAACATGCAGCGGCTTCATCTGCCGAGCGAGCGGGTTTTGACCAAGGTAATCGAAGGCCGCAGCGTGACGCGTGCGATCCTCCACGAAGCCGCCGACGACGAGTACGACCTGGTCGTCATCGGTTCGTCCGGCCAGACATTGCCCGCCCGTATGGCGCACGATCCGATACCCGAGTCCGTCGCCAAACGCTGCACCAAACCGCTCGTGATGGTCCGCGCCTCGGCAGGCATCCAATCGTGGATAAAACGGTGGATATAGCCACCCTTGCGGGCCGAATGCTTAATGCACAATGACAAATGCTGAAAGGAAAACGGGGACGAATCCTATGCAAGACATCCTTAAGTGGACAATGAATGCAGTTCGGGATGTCGACAAAATCCTTCCTCCCTGTGACGTTCTCTCGCAATTTGCCGAAATTGAAAAGTCTAATGACAATGTTGTTTGTCAGTTGATCGGGCACAGCGAGAATGGCAATCCAATTCCGGCATACTCATGGGGGCAGCAGCAGCGCAACGTACTGTTCTACGGGTTTCCAGACCCCGGCGAAGCCGTCGGCGGAACTGCGATGCTTTCATTGCTGCAGGCACTATGCGCTGGCGATGAATTCCTGAGCAGCATGAATGTATCGTGGCATTTTATTCCAGTGCTTAACCCCGACGATCAGCCCGACGGCGGCCACTCGCTCCACGCGGTCATGCGCGATCCGGCCAAGCGAGATGTAGATTGGTGCGTAAACGATCCACGGTCTGAAACCACCGCGTTGATCGAACTGATTAACACCACAAAGCCAATCGCGAGCTTTCCGCTGCATGATGATTGGCACTCGAGAGAAAGCATACCACCTTATATTGTTACCAGCAGAACGCTGCCGCTCAGTCTATGCGAACAATTCAGAGCGAATCTTGCCGAGTTCGGTATAGCAATGGCAGACGAGCCGGACCATGCTCAAATGGGGCCGGGGTTCATACACATGAAAAGTTCCCCGGACTATCCAAATTCCACATTCGCGATTATGGAAAGATTCGGCCCGTCTGTGGTCTGCGAACTATCGCTGCTCGAAGGGATCGCGGAACGGCACCTCGTAGCTGCCCAGTTGGCAATCGCCATGCTGACGCTGCGCTGGGTAATTGAGGACAAGTAGAGATCGCAGGCCCAACAAAGTGAGTTCAAAGTTGCGTCGTAATGGTTTGCGGACATAGAATTTGGCGGAAGGAACTTTCCTTCCAGAGATTTCTTCAGGCTGGTTTCGGGAGATGCGGATGTCTGACGATGCTTCGATTCTCGTGGTAGGTTCGATCAACATGGACCTCGTCGTGCGCAGCGAGCACATACCCGAACCGGGCGAGACGATCCTCGGCGACGGTTTTCAGTGCAACCCCGGCGGCAAGGGCGCAAACCAGGCGGTGGCTGCGGCGCGGCTCGGCTGCACGACGCGCATGATCGGCGCGGTGGGCAACGACGCGTTCGGCGCTGAACTGCTCGAGGGACTCCAATCCGAAGGCGTCGATTGCGAGGCTGTCAGCGTCAGCGAAGACGCACCGTCCGGCGTGGCGATGATCGTCGTCGATTCCCGCGGCGAAAACTCCATCGTCGTCGCCAGCGGAGCGAACTTTCGCGTCACCGCAGACGATAATCTGATCGCCAACGAGCATCTGTTCGAGGCCTCTGCCGTCGTGCTGCTTCAATTGGAACTTCCCCTGCCGACGGTGCGTGCGGCTATCGAGCTTGCCCGCCGCCATCGCTGCAAAGTGATTCTCGACCCGGCACCGGCACCGCGAAAACTGCCAGAGGAACTCTGCATGGTGGATATCATTTCGCCGAACGTCACCGAAGCCGAAGCCCTGACCGGCAAGAAGGCAGACGCAGAAGAACGCGTCAACAAGCAGATCGCGTCGGACCTGATCGAACTGGGTGCCAAGGCGGCTGCCCTGAAACTCGGGCCCACCGGTTCATTGATAGTGACGGCTGAGGGCGACTTCTACACGATCCCCGCTTACAAGGTCAACGTCGTCGATACCACAGCCGCCGGAGACGCCTACACTGCGGCGCTGGCAGTGGCGGTCGCACGCGGCGAGAAACTCCACCAGGCAGCCAGGTTCGCCAGCGCAGCGGGCTCGCTCGCGTGTACGAAACTCGGCGCTCAGGCAGCCATGCCCACCGCAGAGCAGGTTCAATTCCTGATGATGGACCAGGAGATTTGAGGATTGATGGGCAAAGCGGGGACAGGCATCCCGAAGGGACGGGTTCTGCGCCTCGCTTGAGCCAGTCCCCGTTTTACCCTACTGCTCGTCTTCGGGTGTTTCGGACTCGTTATCATCATGGCAGTGCGAGCACGGCGGGCGATCTTCCGCGCTGACGAATAGCAGTGGGAAGATAATATCGCTGGTGCAGCACGGCAGCCAGACCGCCAGGAACAGGAACGCAGGCAGCACGACGAGCATTCCCATATTCATTTCGCCGCCCATCGCCATCGTTATGTGAAACAGCGACGCCCACGTACTGAGCAGCACATGCCCGACGTGAGGTACCGTTGCCTTCGGGCGGAACCATGCAATCGCAACACCGATCACCGCCAGCGGAAATACCAGGTACCATTGCTCGATGAATCCGGCGTGAATGTGGGCCTCGGGCAGACTCAACAGGCGCTCGCCGACGTAGGGTATCAGGCTATCGCTTACCGTCGCCACGCCGATAGCCCCGACGACGCCTATCAGCAGCGTCGTAACCCAGCCGCCCCGGCCGTACATGCGATACATCCCCGCCGTCGCCATCGCGCTGAGCAGAACGTGCAGCGGATGGAATATCGAGAACAGTCCTTCCGACAGGCCGGCTGAGACCTTGCCATAGTGCATCGCCAGCATAATACCGACGCCCATCACCGTTCCGCCGAGTGTGAACGGAGCGTGATGCTTCAATTCATGTGCGATTCGCGTGAGCATTTGGCATTCTCTACTTGTTGGACCATGTGCTATGCAAGACGTAATCTCGGGGGTGGCATAGGTTGCTCGCAACCTGTGTTCCTGCATCTACACGGCTTGCCCCCAAGCCGTGCCACCCGCCATTCTAACTGTTACGAACCACTAGTTACCGGTGACGGTGACCATTACGTGGCGCGTCCGCGGGCCGTCGAACTCGCAGAAGAATACCGACTGCCACGTACCGAGCACAAGCTTTCGGCCGGTTATCGGAATCGTGGTGCTGCAACCCATCATGGAACTTTTGACGTGGGCGGCTGAGTTGCCCTCGCCGTGACGGTAAAAGCTCTGATTCCACGGAACGGCAAGATCCAGCGCCTTGAGTACGTCGTGGATAACGTCCGGATCGGCGTTCTCGTTAATCGTCACGCCCGCGGTCGTGTGCGTTACATAGACCGTAGCCGTCCCTTCAGTGACGCCCGAATCGGTAACGATGCGTTGAACTTCGCCCGTTACGTCAAGCATCGCATCGCGGCTGGGCGTTCGGACATCGAAAACCGTGCTGTTAACATTCATATCCATTTCTTTCTCTGTGGTTGCACTACGCACTGATTGAGCAACCATTCTCCAAGGCCCTTATCTGATGGTCAAATGAGAAACCACACCCATATGTCCAGCCCGGGAAGATGACCAACAACACGGGTTATTCAGCGAGTTTGAACCCACTTATACGCTCGTTTCGCTTGACGGTCGTATGCAATCTTTATACATGCGTCCGGCTCGGACCATTCCTCAAAGAATAGACCATCCGAGATAACGACGAAGTGATTTGACGATTCCGAGCCATCGATGGCTTTATATCGAGAGATTTCAAAGGGCTTCGCCCCTATTTCTTGAAGTGTATAACCATCTTCTTGAGCCCACGTAATGAAAGAGGCTTCGGAAATAGAAAATTCAAATGCCCAAGCCGGTGAAAACGGAACCATTGTCACATAACAGACATCGGTAGAATCGGACGGCACGTCAAATGGAACAGCTTCCGCAGCGACATGCTCTCCGACTTGTGGCCCTTTGACCATATCGACAACACCCCATATCAGAAAGGAAACAAAAACGACAGCAACTGACAGGAGAAGCCAGCGAACTGTTTTTGCAAAGGTACGTTTAGGTGGTGTTTTTGGGTGTGTAGCCATAGGACTCATTCTACTCGATAAAACAATCGGCGGGCAAGCACCTGCCCACCTAGCGGTAGGTAGGCGGGTGCCCGCCCTACATTTGCGTTATGGTTCGAGGACTCCGCCGGCGGTGGTGATTCGCTTTTGGAGTTCGGCGACATCTATACTTCGCGTGTCAATGGCGCGAGTATCGTCACTCGTCGCGGCCATCGCGGCGGCGATTCCTGCAGCTTGGCCGATAGTCATCACCACGGGCATGATCCTGAGGCTTGAATGCCCTGCAACGTCGGCAGAAATGCTGCGAGCAGCTATCAGGAAGTTGCTCTTGCCCAGCGGGGTAAGGCAGCGATAGGGAATCTGATAATATTCGCCTGGCTTGAGGCTTTCGATCCGCACCTCGTTAGGCCGCGTTCCGTGAATGTCGATGTCATATGCACAGCATGCCACGGCGTCGTCGAACCGTGCGCGATTCCTGAAATCGTCCTCGCTCAGCACGTGATCGCCCATCACCCGCCGCGATTCGCGAATGCCCATGTGCGAAGCGGTCTTGGCGACGTAGGCGTTTTCAAAACCGGGCAGGTTCGCCCGCGACCAGGCGACAAAGTTCTCCGCGCGGTGGCGGCCTTCGGTCTCGGCCTTGGAGAGATCTATCGGATCGAGCGTATTGCCCGGCAGGCGGATCATGTTGAAATGTATAAGCCCAGGCCGTGGTGTGGAGGCATAACTGATGTTGGTGTTGATAAGCTTGGGCGTATCGGCGTCACCGTTGCGGATTCGCTCGGTGAGGTTGTCGCAATCCAGCTTATCGACGTCCAGGCCGCCAACCACGAAGTTGAGCGTCATGGGCATGACTTGGCCTGCATCGTTACCGAACTTGCATTCGCACCCGGCAAGTTCGGCCAGCACCGCATCGCCGGTCCCGTCGATGAACACCTTGCCCGTAACCCGCAGGGGTCCGCCGTTGTGAGCGAAGACAGCAGCGATGATTCTATCGCCCTCGACTTCCGCGCCAGTGACAGTCGCATGGAATATCACGTCCACGCCCGCTTCGCCGGCCATCTCGTCGAGGATGACTTTCATCACTTCATCATCGAAGACGATGCATTTGCCTTTGGGCTTTTCGGTATCGCGTGCCCAGACTCGCTTGGCAACTTCCATGAAGATTCCGCCGCTGATAATCTTCCCGCCGCTCTGGTGCGACATGAACGGATTGACGAGCATCGTCGTCATTCCACCGCCCAGACAGCCTTCGCGCTCGAGCAGCAGGGTTTTCGCCCCGCTTCTCCCGGCAGCCACCGCGGCGGCGAATCCGCCTGGCCCGCCACCGGATACAACAACGTCATAGCCGTCTATGTTTCGCATGTCGGAGAATCCTTTCGCTACTCTAATGCTGTAATAGCCCACGAATTACCCCAATCCTTTCCAGAACAAACTTGGATATGTGGCTGATTGCTCCGGGCAATCTGGCGAGGGCGTTCCATAAAGAGCAGCTATAGATTTGATTTGCCTGGTATCTGTGATAGAATGGTTTTATACATTTCACACAATAGGGTTATGTGCTGACGAGTTATTGAATCGTGCGGGCGGGTGCAACGGTCATTCTCACAGTGAAGCGCGCTTGGGGATAGGCCGGTCGGTATCTGTCTAGGTGGTGCAGAATGCGGCGGCGAGAATCGACGACTGAGTTACTGATTGCTCTGGGCGCAGGGTCACTCATAATTCCCGTGCTCTACCTCATGAGCAAGCAGAGCTACCTCCTGTTCCACAGCCTCGTCGAACTGTTCAGCGTCGTGGTTGCCTGTGCGATATTCTTCATAGTCTGGAACTCGCGACGCTTCTGGCAGAACAGCTACTTCCTCATAGTCGGTATCGCATACTTGTTCGTCGGGGCGATCGACACGGTCCACCTGCTGGCCTACAAGGGCATGAACGTGATACCCGGCCTGGACGCCAACCCGGCCACGCAGTTATGGATATGCGCCAGGTATCTGGAGGCCGGCGCCCTGCTTAGCGCACCGCTTGCACTGCGATGGAAAGTCAGGCCTCGCCCTGTCCTGCTAGGCGGCCTGGGCTTGTTCACATTAACGATGCTTTCGATCTTCTACTGGGGCGTGTTCCCCGATTGCTTCATAGATGGAACCGGGCTTACAAGCTTCAAGATTTACAGCGAGTTGGTGATATCAGGCATGGTTGCGGGCGCCATCGGACTGCTGCTGTGGAAGCGGACGTATTTCGACACGAAAGTGCTGATCCTGACGATTGGGTCGCTTGTCTTTACGATTCTCGCCGAGCTTTCCTTCACGACTTATGTAAGCGTGTTCGGCTGGACCAACTTCCTTGGGCACATCCTGAAGGTAATCTCCTTCTATCTGATCTACAAGGCGATCATCGAGACCGGTCTGACTCAACCCTACGTGTTGATGTTCCGCGATCTCACACGGGCCAACGCCATCGTCCGCCAGAGCGAAGAGAAATTCCAGGAACTGTTCGCAACGATGAGCAGCGGAGTGCTCATGTACGAGGCAATCGACGACGGTGAAGACTTCGTGATTCTGGACATGAACGCCGCCTCCGGGCGCATTACCAACAATACGAAGGAAGAACTCGTGGGCATGCGTCTGACGGAAGCTTTCCCCGCCGTCGAGGAGGCGGGCCTGCTCGACGCTTTCAGGAGGGTCTGGCGAACAGGCGTTTGCGAAGACCTTCCGGTTAGTAAGTACAGTGACGGCCGTATCTCGCTGTGGTACAAGGGCCACGTCTTCAAGCTTTCAACAGGAGAAATTGCTGCGATCTACGACGATGTGACCGAAATGATGGAAACCCAGGAAACGCTCCGCCACAGCGAGGAGCGTTACCGTGCAATCGTGGAAGATCAGACGGAGATGGTCTGCCGGTTTCTTCCCGGCAGCACACTGACGTTCGTAAACGACGCTTGCTGTCGCTACTTCCAAAAAACACGCGAGGAACTCATCGGGACAGATTTCATTCCCGCGATCCCCGAAGAAGACCAAGCCGCAGTGAAGGAGCATTTCGCATCCTTCGGACCCAACCAGCCTGTCGCCACGCATGAGCATCGCATTATTGCTCCAGACGGCGAGATTCGCTGGCTCCAGTGGGCGAACCGTGCGATCATGGACGGCGATGGTAAGATCGTCGAGTTCCAGGGGGCCGGTCGGGACATAACCCAACGCAAGTGGGCCACCGAGAAGATTGCCGGACTCGCCAAATTCCCATCGGAAAATCCTTCGCCCGTCATGCGAATCGCATCCGACGGGGCAGTGCTTTACGCCAATCCGGCAAGTTTAGGGCTGATGCGACAATGGGATTGCAACATCGGCCGCCCGGTGCCCGCACAGTGGCAAACCGTGGTTGACAACGCGATGAAGACCTCAACCGTGGTCTCGGTCGAGGAGAATCTTGACGGGCAGATATTCTCTTTGCGTGTGGTCCCGGTATCCGACGCCGGATACGTCAATTTGTACGGTCTCGACATAACCGAACGCAAAGAGGCCACGGAGAAGGTCGCCGAACTCGCCAGGTTCCCCGCGGAGAACCCATCCCCCGTCATGCGAATCGCATCCGACGGGGCAGTGCTTTACGCCAATCCGGCAAGTTTAGGGCTGATGCGACAATGGGATTGCAACATCGGGCGCCAAGTGCCCGCAAAGTGGCAGGCCGTGATTAACGACGCGATGGAGACCTCAACCGTTGTTTCGGTCGAAGAGAATCTCGACGGACAAATTTTCAATTTGCGTGTGGTCCCCGTATCCGATGGAGGCTACGTCAACCTATACGGTCTGGACATTACCAATCGCAGACAGAGCGAACAAGCCCTGCAACTTTCGCACCAGTTCCTGGAAATCGCAAACCGCCATTCCGACATGCAGCCGCTGCTGGATGAATTCATCGCTGAAGTGCGAACATACACTGGTTGTCAGGCCGTCGGAATCAGAATACTCGATGCAGATAACACCATTCCCTATAAGGCAACCGAAGGCTTCGACTCAGAGTTTTTGGCGTTGGAGAATGATCTGTCTATCGAGACGTCGAATTGTCTCTGTGCCCAGGTGATCAGAGGGAATATCGACTCGGGCAGCATGTTCTGCACGGCCGCCGGCTCGCACTGCTTGAACAACATTACGGAGTTTCTCGAAACACTGACTTTCAAGGATAAGGACGAGTTACGAGGAACCTGCGAGCAGGCAGGTTTCCAGACATGCGGGTTGATACCAATTCGAATCGGGAATCATTCCCTCGGGCTCATCCACGTTGCAGATCCGCGACCTGGCTTGCTGCAGCCGGAAATGATAGCGGCGTTGGAAGATACCGCCCTGCAACTGGGAACCGCCCTTCAGCGCGTATGGGCCGAAGAAGCACTCCAGCAAGCCAAAGATGAACTGGAACAGCGCGTCCAGGAGCGAACCTTTGAACTGGGCGAAACGGTTATCGAACTGCAAGGGCAGATAGCCGAGCGAAAACGCCTCGAGCAGGAGGTTCTCAACATATCCGAACTCGAGCGGCAGCGAATCGGGCAGGATTTGCACGACAGCCTCGGGCAGATGCTCAGCGGGCTCACCTGCATGTCCCAGGCGCTGCGACGAAAGCTTGAAAAGCGTTCCATCGCCGAAGCTTCCGAAGCCGGAAAAATTGAAAAACTCCTGACCGACTCGGTAAACCTGACCCGTTCGCTGGCACACGGGCTGGCGCCAAAAGGCCTCGACCCTGACAGCCTTGTCCTTGCCATGAGAGAGCTTGCCGCCAACATGCAGGCTATGTTCCTCATCAACTGCCAGTTCCAATGCGACGAACCGGTGCCTGTCAATGACAATCACATAGCGACGAATCTCTACAGGATCGCCCAGGAAGCGGCCAACAATGCAGCCAGACACTCGATGGCTGAGTCGATAACAATATCCCTTTCAAATTCAGACGGGCATATCGTCCTGGAAATCGCAGACGACGGTATGGGGCTGAACCCCGCCGCCGTCAAGGGCGACGGAATCGGACTGCGCGTCATGGAATACCGCGCATCGGCGATAGGGGCACAATTCAAAGTAGACACTGCACCTGGCGGAGGCACGGTGGTTACCGCAACCCTCAAAGCTGACAGCAGAAAGAAAAAGGTCAAAGCAAATGAAGTCAAAAGACACCCATAAGAATATCCACAGAGTGCTCATTGTCGACGATCACCAGATAATGCGACAGGGACTGGCGGCCTTGGTCGACCAGGAAGACGACCTGACGGTCTGCGATCAAGCCGAAGACATTCACGGAGCGCTGGATGCAATTGAGCGTTCCAGGCCTGACATTGCAATCATCGATCTCTCGCTCAAAGAGTGCAGCGGTCTTGACCTCATAAAGGACGTCCAGATCCGCTGGCCTGATCTAAAAATCATGGTGCTCTCGATGCACGACGAGTCGTTCTACGCCGAGCGTGTCCTCCGCGCCGGAGCCAAGGGATACGTCACCAAAGCCGAAGTCGCCACCAAAGTCATTGACGGTCTGCGGGCGGTCCTCGCCGGAGATATCTACGTCAGCCAGAAAATCGCCGAGAAGATGTTGCGAAAAATGGTCGGTGGAAAGAACAAAGTCGATATGTTCCCGCTGGACAGATTGTCCGATCGGGAATTCGAAGTCTTTGAACTCATCGGTCAGGGCTTGCAAAGCAAGGAGGTGGCCGAACGGCTGCATCTCAGCAGCAAGACCATCGACGCACACCGCGACCACATAAAGAAGAAACTCGATCTCGACAGCGCTACCGGCCTGCTGACATATGCAGTCCAGTGGGTCCAGTTCGAGCGAAATCCCTGATGCCAATACGGCGCAATTACGTACCACTACATAAGTTGCGTACTCCTAGGTCGATCTCTGAGCCCATGTCAAAGCCATCTTTCCGCGTTACCTCTGAGCCTCTCCGGTAAGAATCTTCCCTAATTTCAATAGTCGCAACTCCCGGAGAATAAGCAGTATCAGTACCAATTGCACGACCCGACGCCTGATCTCTAATATTCTAATATTGAAGCACACGACGGGGACGCAAATCAGACTGCGTCCCTCATGTTTGACCGAATGTCCGACAATCTCCCACGGACGGGGAAACGCACTTAACGCCAAAACCGGGAGAAACACCATGAGATTGACAGTCAAGATCGCCAACACCAGAGAAGGCAACTTTCGAGCCTGGTGCCCTGCCCTTCCAGGCTGCATGGTCTGGGGACTCTCAGAAGATGAAGTCCGCCAGAAGATATCCAAAGCTGTCGACGGCTATCTTGCTTCCCTCGATATCGCACTTCCAAGGGAACTGTCCAGGATGTCAGAGATCGCCTAAGAGCGCCCGCCAAATCGCAGAGGCACCCAGACCAAAAGGATTAAAAACAATGGTAACCGTAAATGGAAACGTCGCTCAGTTCTGTTTCTTCCGCCGCCAGGCCAAGGCAGTTCACCTGGCGGGCGACTTCAACGGATGGCGAGCAGACGAATTGGCGATGATCAGGACCGCCGACGGATATTGGCACGCCCAGATTGAATTACCAGAAGGCGAGTTCAAGTTTCGCTATCTCGCTGATGGCGAATGGTTCCTCGATTACGCGGGGTTTGGTTTGGAATATGGCCCCCACGGGCCAGACAGCATCGTCCGCGTAGCGCCCAGCAGAATCGAAATCCAGAGAGTCAAGAACGCCGGCAGCCTCGTTGCGTGAGCACACGGGCAGCCGGGAGCATATCTAATCGGAATCAGACTTAGGAGCATAGGCAAGATGGCAACAAAAGTAGCCACAAAGGCAAACGGGAGGCGCGACGGACGATCACGGACAGGACGCGCCCTAACCTCAGAAGGATCGCTCAGCAGGGAAGCTCTCGTATCATCGCAGTATGTTGAAAACCCGATGTTCTCGCTACGATCGACGGAGACCAAGCTTTTCGGACAAAACGCCAGGAAGATCATCGCACCGACGTGGGTACACTTCCCCGAAGTGCCCGAAGACATTCAGCCGCGACCGCGAGGCAAGGCCACGCTCAGCCAGGAAGACGAAATCGGGCTCTTTCTGCGGTACAACTACTCGCGTTATCGCCTCTCGAAGCTCGCAGAGGCCCAGCAGCGTCGCAGATCGTCCGCCAGGGCAAAACAGATCACTATATGGGCAACCCGCGCCACCCAGGCCAGGATCGATCTGGTATCGGCCAATATGGCGCTGGTTATCGCCATGGCCAAGCGAACGCGAATTCCCAACGTCGAGTTCTCCGAGTTAGTCTCAGAAGGCAACATGGCGTTGCTGCGAAGCGTAGAGAAGTTCGACGTCGCACGCGGGTTCAAGTTCTCCACCTACGCCTGCCGGGCGATTCTCAAGAGTTTCAATCGCATGGCGACCAAGACAGGCCGCTACCGCCAGCACTTCCCCACAGAGTACGATCCGGATCTCGATCGCTCGGACTACGACACGGTGAAACACGAGATGCAGCGGGAAGACTCGGTCGAATCGTTGCGGGAAGTCCTCACGCGAAACGCCGCAAACCTCTCGAACATCGAACAGACGATCATCACCGAGCGGTTCGCACTGGCCAGCCGCGGCAAAAAACGCACGCTCGCCGAGGTCGGACAAATGGTCGGACTCACCAACGAGCGGGTCAGACAGATTCAGATACTTGCACTGGCCAAGATACGCGCCGTGCTCGACGGCGACTACCTGGCCGCGTAACCTCCGTTAAAACAAGATATTAGGCTGGACAAGCCCCCCGCGTATGCCTGAGACCACGCGGGGGCTTGTTCGTATGCAATAGCTGCCAACTCCGCGTCGCAAAGCTATTTGGAAACTGTAAATCTTCAACAAATCTTGACTTCGATTTGCATTTCGCTAATCTGAAAGCAATATTACTTTCAGTTGGACCGCATCGCTCACATACCCTGCGGGGCCAACGTTATATGCCTTAATATAGGAATGGCGCAATGGCTCGATCCGATCACGCGGACAAAAGGTCCGGCCCTGGCTCGCAAGGAGGACAACGCTCGGAAACCTTCATGGTGGAAGAGTTGGGAGTGGCATTCTTCGATCTGTCGCGAATGCCGCAGTGGAAATCCTCGGACGACGATCTGGCCGTTGCGGAGTTCTTACAGAAATTCTACGCACTGACGGCAAAGTACATCGAGCCGGCCGGTGGAAGAATCGTCAAATTCATGGGCGATGGCGGTCTGGCTATATTCGATCCCGACCAGGCCGATAGCGTAATCTTCGCCTTTAGCGCCCTTTCAGACGCCATACACCGCACCACAGAAACCTCAGGCGTCGATACCTACCTCAACGTCAACATTCACATCGGACCGGTCGTAACCGGAGAATTCGGCGTACCAGGCCACGAACGCTTCGACGTGGTCGGTAAAGCCGTCAACATAGCAGCCCGTTTGGGAAGGCGCGGTATTACACTTTCGCCCCAGGCATTTAGAGCTCTCACCCCGCAAGGCCGCGAGCGGTTCAAGAAGATCAACCCCCCCACCACCTACAAATTCGACCACCGCAAACGCCACTAAACTGAAAACGACAACAGCAACAGCATTTGCCACAAAGAACACGAAGAGAAAAAGCTGAAAGTTCGCTTGCGGTTGTTTCTTTTGAAATCCGAAATCCCAAATCCGCAATCCGAAATCTCTGTTCCCGGTTCCCCCCTCCGGAAAGTGGGGACAGGCACCTGCGCTCTGCTTCGGAGCCAGTCCCCATTTTCCTCAGCTTTTAGTTTTCAGCTTTTAGCTGTTCCGTTTTTTTCAATCCGAAATCTGAAATCCACAATCCGCAATCTCTGTTCCCGATCCCTGGTCCCTGCTGTTTCTGTTTTTAGCTGTTTCTGCTGTTCCCTGTTCCGAGTTCCCTGTTCCGGGTTCCGAGTCTTTTTTAGGCAAAGGCCTTGACTGCGCCTATGGTTAGGCGTTACTCTACCCCGCTCTGCATGTCGGCTGTCGGACGCGTGTTTCGGCGGCGCAAAGCGGCATGTAAGTATTGGCCACATTGGACCAAACGGCTCCATGGCTGGATGCCGGAATCGCTGACGGACCCAAACATCGGTCCCGCCAGGGTTTCCACCAATCCAACCGAAATTGTGGAGGTGCATCTTGGCATCTGAACTAGTAAAAGAACTCATCGATTCAGGTATCCACTTCGGACACAGGGCAAGCAGATGGAACCCGAAGATGAAGCCGTATATCTTCGGAAAGCGAAACCTGATCCACATCAT
>SDBT01012785.1_pt1 | contig 13474 bp, 13 predicted proteins | sample 2277101 | NCBI WGS metagenome assembly SDBT01 (sample SAMN10404973, study PRJNA504765) | marine sediment metagenome | isolation source: marine sediment core GS10_PC15, 103 cmbsf | place: Arctic Ocean: Southern Knipovich Ridge | collected 2010
CACATAAGTTTCAATCAGGTCCTTGAGCAGAGATGACTTAAAAACAACCCCTAAATTTATCCAATGGTTAATTTCTACAAATGATTGACTGCTGGTTGGGATTTCTATCTGCTTAACTTCTCCGTGCTCAGCCCTTACAAATCCACCAGACAAAATACCGAGCAGAAGAATTTTCTCTTCACTTTCAGGAGAGCCTTCCTCACTGAAAGTATTAGAACTATTAACGAATAGTACCGGACTTCCGCTTGATCCAGGAATTATTGCCCCATCAATAATAAAAATTTTATCTCCACCAAAATCGTTATAGTAAGGGGTTGCAGTAATTCCTTTGCGGACGATGGGCAATAAATGACGCTCGTCCGAAATGCCATTAGGATAACCTATGAAATAAATTTCTTCAACAGCGTCCAAATATTTTTGGTCAACATCTGAAGGGATTTGGCTTACGTCCAAAGCCTTAAAAAAGGGAGGCTTTCCCTGTTCAGTTAGTTTATTTACTAGGTCTGAAAAAGGTAGAATCGTTATATCCACTTCCTTTTTATTGTGCCCGATCCAATATGTGGGCTTTATTGGCATTTCGACCCGAATTTGCGTTTGAGTGGAAGGTTTGCCATTTTCATCCCAGCTAAATTTTAAAACCCCATGTTTTGCGTCTTTGACCACGTGTTTATTTGTAACAATAAAAAGATGATTTCCGTATTTTTTAGGTGCTTGTATAATAAACCCGGTTCCGGTTGAAGAAGTACTATCGGCTAATGTACATTCGATTCTAACTGTACAATAAATAAGTTGCTTCCAAAAACTCATATTTTTGAAGCTTTCAATTTTCTTGCTTTTTCGGGTTGTTCGGATATTTAAGCCCCCAAAGGGCCATCAAGGGGCTTAAATTACTTGGAATACCCTCGAAATCAACTTTTGTTTCCTCAAATTTTACTTTTCTAAAAAGATTTCGTCTAAATGTGGTGAGGTAGCTTTTAAATTCGCCATTTGACCTTAGAAGGGTAATGCTCAGCGCCTCGTTCCGGTCCTTTGAATCCTTGGGCATTATTCCCCTGTCGAAATCAGAAACAGTTCCTAGCCACACTTCGGCCACTTCGATGATTGCATCTGCTTGGATCTTCTTGGCCTCCGCGGCGATTTTGCGCATTGCAACGTATTTATCTTGGTAATCTTCAGCATAGATTTGAATAAAATGCCATCCCTCAGGGTAATGCAAAAAAGCCATTCTCAAATGGTGGCCATCTCTCGCTAGAACTTTTTTGGCGAAAATGGATAAGGATTCCGCTACTTTTGCCGGGCTTCCCTCAAAAATTTGAGGTACACTATTTCCCCATCCGTACCTTTTCGCTACCTTTTCTCCTCCAATGGTAGGGACTGAAATTTGTTCTCGCTTTAACCTTATGAGGCTACCGTCTTTTAAAGAAACCCTGCAAATCCTTGATTCTTGGGTGTTAAACATGCAGGGAAGGATTCCTTCTTTTCCAAAAACCTCTTGAACAATCTGCTCCTTTTGGGTTGTTGTATCATAAGAGTAGTCAGCCCTTGAATGCGCATCCTTTACTATCTTTGAAAGTTTTGCGTAAATTTTGCCCAAAACCTCCAATATTTCCAAATCGGGAAGCTCGTTAACAACCCACTTTTTTTCAACGGAAAGAACAAGAAATTCACGTTGATCAATCAAATTTTTTGGCATATTGGCGATCGAAAAGCTGACGGAATCTTTCAAAGGCAAAAAGGGGTCTATCTTAAACTTTAAAGTTGCGAGTTCAAAATTGTTATAAATTACTGCCTCACTCCAACTTTCTGCCTGAAGATCAGATTTGTGAACAATTTTTGTTCTCGCCTTCGATATCCATGATGCAAATGGGTCATCCCTTAAACTTTGTTGGATTTCACTATACCAGCCGTCGAAATCGGGAATCTTTTTTTTTTCGGACTGAAGCATAAAAGTGACATTTCGTAGAGCTTCAATTGCTGAATTAAGATTTGCTTTGAATCCCAATGGATCAAAGTATTGTTCCAAACATTGATGCCAAAGGTGATGTGCCTGCTCCAGCCTTGAATGAGTATTTGGAATTGGGCAATTCTTATCAATTCGCTGAGTGGAGTGTTTTTTCATTTGCTATTAATCATTTCGGGATAAAAGCTGTAAACGTCGATTTTCTTTCTAGGATGCAATTTGCGGATTTTTCTGATCGTGGGGGTAACAAAAATTGTGTCCCCAAGATAAGGGTTGGGAATCCAAATGGCAAATTTTCCAGCTAGAAGCTTGTTAATTTCAGCCTTATTTGAAAGATTTTTGATCGTAGGACAGGTTTCAAAAGGCATTTTTGTATTTGAGATGTTCTTCCTTTTGACTCCAGCGTTATAGAAATCGACTTACTCAAGAGAAAATACAATGAAGGCAGGTTCTAAAAAAGATATCCCCCGGCCCAGACACCCGCCGAGAGTTCTGGCCTTCAACCATTTCCGAGCCTTTCTAAGGGGTTATATTGATAGATATTGGCGGCAAGCCAGCATCTCAAGGGGGGTAAATTACTATGAAAAAAGACCAATTTTGCTTCAAATTAGGGGATAAAATTTTGTGCTAAACTTTTTAAAAAAGCTCCTTCCTTTTTTCTTGACGAAAAAACTGGAAGTTTCGGAAAGAATAATTGAGGAAAACTTATTAGAAATTAAAACCAAAAAACCTGACGGGACCTTCCGCTTCTTTTATGTCGTGCCTACCAAGGGCGGAAAAAAAGTAGTTCACGCCTTTAATAGCAAGCTACCAAGCCCAGGTCTGAAAGAAATTGAAATAGCGAAAGATTGGTTGAGGTATTATAGCCCAGTAGTTTTTTCGCCTTTGAAAGCAGTGGTTCAAAAATTTTAACCGATGGCAGTTATATTTTTTATGGTTTTTCTAATATTTGTGCAGTTGGACTGGAATATAGAATCCCATTTATTAAAAAATAAGAGTTGGAAATGGAAATAACTTTAAATGACCAAGAATGAGTAAATTCAAAGAGCTTCTAAATGGAATAAGAAATCCGAAAGCCAAAGTTAAATTTGATAAAACAAATTTGCTTGTAGGAGTTGTTATTAGAGAAGTAAAAATTTTGCTTTCAGAAGCCGAGAAGTATCCTAATAACAAGGTAGCAAAGGATATCAAAGATCAGTGGGAAAAAACCATGATTAAATTGTTCGATAATCTTAAAAAAGCTTTTGATTCGCCTCAATTTGTGAAGGTAAGAAAGGAGATGGATGAGATTAAAAAAAACACCCATGAAATCGAGAATGATTTGTTTTTAAAGATGGATGTGGAAAAATTCAAGAAAAAATATCCTAAATTGACCCCATCCTGTGATTTATTGAAATACAAAGGGTTTTTCCCAATTGAATATCCTGCGCAGTATTTTAGACATAAAAAGCTCATCAATTCTGATGATAGAGTCGAAGAATTTAATAGGGGCTTTGTGCAGCTCATTGGAAAAGAAAAGGCGAGGAATTTGACGATACAAACCATTTTCTCATTCAAAGACAAAATTGAAGCGGATAAGAAAACACCATTCTTGATAAAGGCCAAACATGCCGCTATTTTAGGGGTTTCGCATAACTATTTCTCCAAAAAAGGCTTTCGACTAAAGGATTTATGGGATAATAGCCAAAAAGAAAATAGCGGGAAAAAAGCTCGTTTCCAATATTCTCAACTGTTCCAGATTTCTGTAATCCGAGACCAATTCCCAAATGAAGAAAAACTGCGAAAACATTACGAAACCAATTACTTGAAAAGAACAATGGATATTAAGCCCTTCTACATGAAGCAGGACACAGCGAAGTACTGAAATTTGAGGGCAAGGACCTTTGGAAAAGCGACAAAAAAAACTCCAAATTTAAAGGTTTTAGATACAGCGATTTAATGGACCCAAAAATGGCAAAAAAAAACGCTGTTCAATTCTCAAATTGAAAATGCTCCCCAAAAAAACCAAGATTTCCTAAAGAGCTGCTTTTTTACCGCCTTGCCCTTTTCTGCTACTTGAAAAGTAATTTTCCACTTTTTTCCCTTTTCTAGGTAGTGTTTTTCCATTTTTTTGGGATTATTATTAGTGTTGGAAAGTTAATCGCAGCAAAGACACAAAAAATTGGCTTTATAAGGCGTTTTTCGTTTTCTAAAGGGTTGTGTCCCCTGCTGCGAACGAAAGATGCCTTTTTTTTTAGAGGAATTAAAATAATGCAAACGGAAACCCTTTCTATTAACGACTATCTAACCACAAAAGGCATTGAATTTAAGCAATTAAATGGTGAGTTGATTGCAAAATGCGTTTTCAACCGGTGCGATGAGGACAGCAGATCGGGGGAGGCACATCTTTATTTCAACATCGGGACGGGCCAATACCAATGCAAAAAATGTGGGGAGTCCGGGAATCTTGTTACGCTGGCCGCCTTCTTTGGTGACAATACCAAAAGTCTGTATATCAAAAAGAGCGCCACCCCAAAAAAGAGTAATAGGGGTGGGTTCAATGAAGCTTTGGTAACTAAATGTTTTCGAGTAATGCCGGACCATATTTTCCAGTACCTGAGTAGGCGCGGAATCCCTATTAACACGATTCGGGACTTCAAGATAGGATATGGGACTTTTTATGGCAGAAATTGGATTACCATACCGGTCAAAGGACTTTACGGGAATTACGAGTTTTTTAAACTAAGGCAAGACCCAAATGAAGGTGATCAAAAGATTACCTATCCAAGAGGCGTTACGGCCCAGGTTTACGATTGGCAGCAAATAGAAAAGGCGGGTGAAAGAATCATCATTTGTGAGGGAGAACTGGATCGGCTTCTTTTGCTATCTAAAGATATTAACGCAATCACCTCCACTCACGGCGTAGGCACTTTCAAAAAAGAATGGGCGGAAAAACTAAGCGGATTCAAAGAGATTTTTGTCTGTTTTGACAGGGATAAGCCGGGGATTGATGGCGCGAACCGGGTTGCAGAATTGGTTAAACATGACAAAAACGATGTCTATATTATAAATCTGCCAAAAGAAGTCGGGGAAGGTGGTGATTTGACCGATTACTTTGTCAATCACAAAGGCAAGGTTTCTGATCTTTTTAAAAGACACTCAAAGGAATACCCGGAAAAAATTGATACGTCCCAATTTAAACCAATTATTTCTGACGATATTAAAAGAATTTTAGAGTTAACGATCAAAAGCGATAACGAAAACAAACTTATCACTTTCCTGTGCCAATTGTCTGCTTACACCGAAGATTCACAATTAAATCTAAGTTTCAATGCTCCCTCATCAAGCGGCAAGAGCTACATCCCAAATGAGATTGCTCATTTGTTCCCGCAAGAGGATGTTATTCAAATCGGCTACTGCTCACCTACAAGTTTTTTCCATGATACCGGGGTTTTTGATAAAGAGAAAGGGGGATACATTGTCGATTTATCCAGAAAGATTTTGATCTTCCTTGACCAGCCCCATACCCTTCTTTTGCAACATTTGCGTCCAGTGCTCTCCCATGACAAAAAGGAAATTCTGTTAAAGATCACTGATAAAAGTCAGAAGTCCGGGTTGCGAACCAAAAACATTTTTATCATTGGCTTTCCCGCTGTTATTTTTTGTACCGCTGGATTAAAACTTGACGAACAGGAGGCCACGCGATTTCTTCTTTTAAGTCCAGAAACCAACCAGGACAAAATTCGTGCAGCGATTAACCAGCTCATAAAGAAGGAGGCGGACAATAATGCGTTTAAATTTTGGTTAAACCAAGCCCCCGAACGAAACCTGCTTAAAGAACGGATTCGGGCCATAAAACTTGAAAAGATCAAGGAAATCCAAATTGGCTCGCCGGAAAAAATAAAACACGCTTTTTTCACCAAAGATAGAAAGTTAAAGCCCCGGCACCAGCGGGACATAAGCCGCATAATATCCTTTATTAAGATTTTTGCCTTGGTCAACCTATGGTTCCGGGAGCGTTCTGGATCAACCATTGTAGCAAATGATGCCGACATAGTGGAGGCATTTAAGATTTGGGATAGTATTGCTGAAAGCCAAGAACTAAATTTACCCCCCTTTATCTATCAGATTTTTCAGGAAATCGTTTTGCCAGTCTGGCACGAGAAAGCCAAAATATATAGTGAGTCGCATGGGGGAGATGCTGAAGCCGATAGTTCCGGCCAAATTGGGTTAACTCGGCAAGAAATCCAAAAAAAACACTTTCAAGTGCATGCGGGGGCATTGCCAGATTGGCTTTTGAGGCAGCAAATTCTGCCAATGCTTGAAAATGCTGGTTTAATCACTCAAATCCCCGATCCTAAAGATAAAAGACGCATGTTGGTAACCCCCACCACCCCGCTCACTATATCTCCCGATCCCGACCAAAACAATAGTGAGTCGCATGGGGGGGTACTTGATTCTGGGGGGCTGACCGATCAAATTGTAACTAGAAAAAAGATGGCAGACCTTTATAAAGAGGTTGTTGAGCGGCTAAATGAAAAGTACGTTGATGGGACCCTTGAATACATAAAGAATCACCATACTGATCTCAGTAAAGCTATAAAAAAAGCCGAGCAAAAAATTCACAACCTTTTAAAACTTGAAAGCCCAGAAGGTAAGATTTTTGGCCAATTTCAGGCAGAACTTATTCAATGGGAAATCATGCATGAAAAGGCGATTACGTTATATACCCAAGCATCACGTGTGGGACAGTAATGACCCCTTACAATCGCCTGATTCAAAAAGAGCATCTTGAAGCATATGTCGATATTGATTTTATTTCTCAGTTTCTTGGGTTGCCAATAAAGACAATTTACAAATGGTCCTCTGAGTCATCTCTAAACGGGTTTCCTTGCTACAAGCTGGGCCGGCGGCTGAAGTTTAAGATTTCCGAAATTGAAAGGTGGATAAGGAAATACAAGAAAGGGGGGTGTTGATGTAATTAAAGTTCTTTCGATTTATTTTGTCCTTGCCGGGAGAAGTTTAGAAAAGACCCTAGCGCAGAAGGCAGCGAAAGGTTTTTGGTTTGAAAGTTCCGGAAAAATTTTATGAAACTTGTTTATTTGGATACACAAAACTTTTCTTGGTTGGAAGGGAGAATTGCGAAGAGATCCGAGCTAGAGAAACAGGTAAAGACATTCGGAAGAAATTTTACCTTTTGCTTATCTGATGTTCATCTCATTGAAACAGCAAATATTATAACCACTGAAAATACCCAAAGACGTTTGGAGGCAATTGCTCGATTGCCAAATTTGAGGTTTGCAAATTTTTCCCCAAACAATATTTTTCGTTATGAACTTTGGAAAAAGTTTGGAAATAAAAAAGGAGCCTTGAGCGCTCCGAATTTTTCCGATCCAATATTAGAAACGAGCAAAACCCATTTTTTACAATCCAAGACATTTGAAAAAAGGAAACGTCTGAGGGCTCTCGCACCCCTTGTTAAGGAGGAAGAAAACTTTTTGGAGAACTTGAGAATACAAAATGAAGTGTTAAAGACCCGACCTTTTGAAGAATTGCCGACTAAGGAAGAAGTAGAAAAAGCAATAGGGAAGGCGGCTGGTAAAGATTCAAAAACCCTAAGCTTCCATTTGTCAATGTTAAAAAAACTTGGGCCAAGAAAATTTTGCTTCCGAGACGCTTTTACTGCCCCGGATAAATTTGAAATAGAGTTTTACTTGGGGGAGGAATTGCTGAAATTAAAAAGGACACCCCAAAGGTTACCGGCTTATTTGGAGTTTGCGAGAAACCTTGGAGTACGAAGACTAAAAATGGAGTATTTTCCTGCCACATGCATTAATCTTTTTTTTCTTCGTCAGCAAAGTAAGATTGGTTCACCCGTAAAACCCGGAAATCGGTGGGATAACAATCATTTGGTTTACTTGCCCTTTGTTCATTTATTTTTTGCCGATGGAGCGACGAAAAACAATTTTGAGCAATTCTCTAAAAAATTAGAATTTTTAAAGCCGTTGAACAGAAAGCTGCGAGTAGGACAAGATTTTACGAAGGAATTGGTGAAGGGTTAGAAGGTATAAAAGTTGTTTATAGGGAAGGAAAGGGAGATAAAAAATGAAAAGAAAATGCCAGTTTTTATTAATGTTTATGTTTTGCGTAAGTTTGGCAGATGGGTTTCCAATTGATCGTTGGCTTGATAACGTGAATCTGAAAAGGTCGGTTTCAGACTTTTCTGATCGGTGGGAATTACAAACCGTGAAGTACTTAAAATACTTCAAAAGTGTTCAAGTTTTTGTTGGCTCTCGTGATTATGATCCAAAAGAAAAATCTTTTACTCTGGACTTTGATTTTTATGATCCAAAAACAAAAACCTTTATTGGTGCAGAAGAGTTTGTACCCAAAAACCTGAAAGAGGCAATGAATGTTTATTGGGTTAATTTAATTTTAGATTGTGGGATATATGTAAATGGAATAGAAAAACGACCCGGCAGAAAACATTTGAAGCAAATCAAGTTTACAATTTATCAAAAAATTGTGGGCACTGGACCAGAAAGAATTAAAGCTAAACGGGTGACTTATACTTTTAACATTGACGGAGAAGGGAATTATACCTCTTTAATATTTGTAAAGAAAGAGGAGACAAAATAATGAAAAAGGGTTTTTTAAAAAGAGTTTGTGCAAACTTGTGGCAAGTGATTGTGTAACACCTTACTTGCCAACGGGTTACAAAATATTCAGGAGAATCCCCCCCTCTCCGTTTTTACTTTTTGGCTGTTTTGGGAACTCGTCCAGAATGGCCATTTTTGTTTGTAATAACCTTATTTATCAATAAGTTAACTTTACTCAATACTTCTCGTTCTTTCCTGTCATTTCCTGCCATTTCTCAAAATATTTTTGCAAATTTGTGACAAAATTGTTATTTTGACTTTATGGCTATTGCTTTTAAGAGAACCATTACGGTAAAAGTAAAAGGAAAACCCAAAACCTATGAATATTGGTTTATCCGTTACAAGGACGCTACGGGAAAATGGAAAACACGCTCCTGCGGACAGGACGTTACCAAAAAATCAGAGGCTCAGGCGATTGCCTCTACCTACTCGGCAAGGGAGCTAAATTACCGCCACAAGGCACCCATCAGGATTATCAAAGAAAGGGTACATGAGGCTTTAATTTTTTTTCGCGATAATGAATTGGCGGGGATTAACAAAGAGCAATCCTCAATAAAAAGGGAAGGGGCAATTGTAAACACTTTTGCCGGTTTCCTAAAGGATCGAGGAATAAAAGACTTTAAGGAAATTAGAAACGGAGTAATAAAGGAATTTCTTCGGGCAAGGGAGGCTATTGGGCGAAAACCCAAAACTTTAATTTCTGAGCTGAGAATTGTGAGGAAATTCTTCGATTTTGCAGTTGAAAACTCATACTGTGCTGAAAATCCCGTTAATGGAACCGCAAGGCCAAGAGTTATCCCAAAAAGGCCAAGGTATTTTTCGGAGAACGAATTGAAGGAGATATTTTCTACGGCAAGAGATCCCTATTGCTCCATTTTTAAATTTCTTTATTTAACCGGAATAAGGACGGGTGAACTCGGAAACTTAGAATGGCAGGACTTTAAGGAGGATGAGAAAAGGATCAATTTAAGGGTTATGTCGGGAAATAAAACGAAAAGAGAATGCTCCGTTCCTTTAAATAAAAAGGCATTCGAAATAATTTTGGGTAGGCGCATTTTGGGTGAACATGACCAATTTATTTTTTGCAACGGGGAACTAAATCAGTTGGATAATGAAAATATCTACAGAAATCTAATGAAACTTTTGAATAGATTGGAAATAAAGAATGCAAGCCCCCATACCTTTCGGCATACCACAGCATCTCATTTGGTGATGGCAGGAGTTCCCATTTACACTGTGAAAGAGCTATTACGGCACCAATCTGTAAGGGAAACAGAAATCTATGCCCATTTGGCCGAAAAGACAGTGAAAGAGGCGGTGGAAACCCTGAGAGTTTAAAAATGGCTGTTAGGAAAAAAAGTACGAAAGCCGAGCTTGCCAAGCGAATTAAGGAAATCTCCGAAATGGTTCTATCTGGCGTTTCTAGGCCAAAAATATTGGAATATGCTAGGAAAAAGTGGAACATTGGTAGGGCGATGACGGACAATTACATTTCAAAAGCTTATAAGATTTTTGCAACAAGCCAAGGCACAACAACTCAAGAGCGCCTTGAGAACCACTTAGACCTGCGTAGGGATCTGTACGAGCGCTCGCATGCCATTGGAGACTACCGCACCTGCTTGGAGATTATTAAGGACACAGGGCGGTTACAGGGGTTCTATACGGACAAAATCCACCTCATTACCAGCCAAGAAGATGAGAAATTAACAGAAAAAGCACGGGTACTTTTGGAAGGTTCGGATTACAAGGTGGAAGAACCCGGTGGGGTCTCAGAGTTCGGGACCTAGCTTTACCACAAAAGAATTATTAAATTAGAACCAACTAAACTTTAGGGGGTTAATACCCAGTAAAACTAGAATTTGTTTCTAAAATTTAGGCGAGTCCTTACTTGCCAAAAGTCTTTTGACTTTACAAAGTCGTCGCGAAACCCAAGTAAAGTCTCCGCTCCACTACTGTGGACGGAGGCATTGCTAAAGTGTTTCGCGACGCCAGTAGCTGAAAGGTTACTGAAGCAATGTTTCTGTCCTTTTTTTTTAACAAGTGGAGTGATAATGGAAAAAGTAAAATTGGTTGGGGTCCTGGCATTGTTTGCCCTTTTGATGTCCTGTGCGGGAGTTACCTTTCAAAAAACCCTCGCTGATAAGGACCGGGTGTTCACTCGAATCATAGTGCATGATTTAACTAAGGAAAAGAGCTTTGAAAGGATAGATGCCTGGGTGGCTAAGACCTACAATAATGCCCAAAAGGTTATTCAACTTCGGGAAAAGGAAGACGGGGCAATAGTACTTAAGCCGGTTGTCAGCTGGATATTTGGGATGACCGAGAAGTGCCGGTCCACTTATACCGTCTCGATTAAAACTAAAGACAATAGAACGAAGCTAACCATTGAGTTAGGAAAAACCACAGGGAGCTGTTATGGACCCTATCCGACCGTTCCAGCCATGCCCACAATAAGGGCGGAGTTCAATGGGATTTTTGCAGGCATTAAAAAAAGCCTTACATCTAAAAATGCGGCTCTCGATGATGACTTTTAGAGGAAAGGAAAAATATGAGAAATTTAATTTTTTTAATCCTTTTTGCTTTAGTTTTCAACTGTGGTAAAGTTTTAGATTCAAATGCCAGCAATCAATCTGAGTCTGGGTCAAATGTAGTGATCTATACAGGTCCAATTGAATCGGATTGGGTTGAAATAAAAGGAATTAATTCTTCTTTGGAATGGCTCGGGGTGGTCTATGTAAAAGGAAAGAACAATCCAATAGATACTAATTGGATGACCACTACCGTTTCCGCATTTCTAACCGATAGCAGCTTTAGATTTCAGGGACCAGGATGCGATCTTGCGGGATCAACCAACCAATATGGGTCCCCATGGCAAGATTGTTTTTCTCATTATAGAATCCCCTTTATTAGAAAATAGGGCGGGTTAGGATTACCTGGGGATAAAGTCCTAAAAATTAAAGCTCTACCATTGACGAAGATTTTTAGAAGGTAGCGGGAAGGGGTTTTGGATTAAAAGTTTAAACTTTAAAGGAATAAAAAATGAAAGTTGCAATTTATGCTAGAGTCTCAACGTCAAATGGCAAGCAAAGTCCCGAAAGTCAATTAAATGATTTGAGGGAATACGCAAAAAACCGTAAATTCACAATTCATGAGGAATACGTTGACCTTGGAATAAGCGGGAAAACAGAAAACCGACCAGGGCTAAATAGATTGTTGGCGGACGCAAGAAAAAGACGCTTTGATGGAGTTTTAGTTTTCAAGTTTGACCGCTTCGCCCGTTCTACCCGCCATTTGGTGGAATCCTTAGAGGAATTTCAAAGCCTTGGGATTGCTTTCTTGAGTTTCACGGAGGGCATTGATACGGGCTCTCCAATGGGCAAGGCCATGTTTACCATTGTGGGAGCAATTGCCGAGCTTGAGCGCTCCTTAATTGTTGAAAGGGTAAAATCGGGTTTGAGAACTGCCAGGGCCAAAGGGAAGGTCCTAGGGCGGCCCAGGGTCAGTGTGGATCGCAGGAAGGCCACCTTAATGCGGGGGCAGGGTAAGAGTATTAGGCAAATTGCTTCGGCCCTGGGGGTAAGCAGGGGAACTGCCCATACTTTGGTAGGTGTCGTTTCCTAGCTTCTCAAAGTGTCCAACAAACCCTTGTTTTCCTACTCCTAAAACCCGCTTTTTTGGAACGGATTCGCAAATTATTGCCGGCCTTTTTATCGTCCAGAAAACAAATGTTTTTTGGACAGAAGGAAGTAAGTTCCTAACCCCTGTTGCGCCAGTTACCCCGCGAGTGTTATTTAACTCCTTTCATTTTTTGGGCAGTAACTAAATTTGTGTTCCATTCGGTACAACGGGCGCACCACGAACGCTGGGGCGACATGACACCGGCCTCCCATTGATCATCAAATCAAAATTTTCGCGGCCGATGACGGAGATATGACGGGTTGGCGGTGTGGTGTGAATGGTTAGCGAACTATTTAGAATTACTTCCCAAATATTCTGGAAAAATAGCGGCCATCTCGCTTTTTCCTTTTACCAATTTTCTCATATGTTTTTTCCAACTCCAACCAAAAGGGATAAGGGAAATAAATGACACCCCCACGTTTCTTCGAGATGAATAAATCTTTTTCATGAAGCTCCAGACAATAATGCCACATATCACATAAAAATCACCCCGACTCCCAGTTTCAGCAATTGAAAAAGCCTTTTTGAAATTTGTGATATACTCCTCGAATTCGGGAAATTCTTTGAAATACTCACGTATTTCTCGAATGTATGATAAATACGGGGTTAAATCCAAATCACACTTTTTAATATCATGGGCAAAGCTATTTCTAATTTTTCGGATAAAATGCAGAGCTCTTGCCATTTCCTCATCAATATAAGCACATCGGTATGAAAGATTTATTTTTGCGTTGAAAGTGGACAAAGCCCCATCGTTTTCAAGTAATTCATCCACTTTTTTTAAGCTTGGCAAGAAACTTTTCTTTATTACTTGGTATAGTAAATCATCCATTTTCGCAGCCAGGAGAATAATGGCAGATCTTTGAGATTCCTTCAGGAATTCACTAAAAAATTCATCGAATTCTTTATGAACATTTTTGATGTGATTTTTCACCTGTGCACCTTATCATTGGGTTAAAATTTCACACATCGTTGTATGCAGTTGCCGGGCCGGTAGCCAAATGAAAAACGGGCTCCCATATTCTTTCGTAAATTATTGCGGCTCAATAATTTTGTTGCCAATTTCATAACCATACACATAAGTTTCAATCAGGTCCTTGAGCAGAGATGACTTAAAAACAACCCCTAAATTTATCCAATGGTTAATTTCTACAAATGATTGACTGCTGGTTGGGATTTCTATCTGCTTAACTTCTCC
>SDBT01012786.1_pt1 | contig 13473 bp, 10 predicted proteins | sample 2277101 | NCBI WGS metagenome assembly SDBT01 (sample SAMN10404973, study PRJNA504765) | marine sediment metagenome | isolation source: marine sediment core GS10_PC15, 103 cmbsf | place: Arctic Ocean: Southern Knipovich Ridge | collected 2010
AAAACCACAGATTCACCCTGTTAGATAGTCGATTAACACTTTATGTGGTTACAAGAATTGAAAGCAAAAGAATGATGTGTGACAGGGTTAAGACATATTATCTAACAGGGGAACCACTGAGGGTTAATATAGCAAAAAGAAAAACTATTTTAGATTCGTTATTTTTTGTCTATGTTTTTGAATTTGGGAGGGGATCTCGGGCTAAAAGTTTTTCATTAAACGTACACAGAGATTTACTATGAAAAAAGGTGTAAATTATTATTTTTGCAAGTGCTTTCTCTGTGCACTCTGTGGTTAACTGCAAAATCTAGTTTTAAAAAGCAAAATCATAGTTTTTGACCAGGCACTAAATCCTGTCCTTTACTATCAGATAATATAATTTCCCCGGTTGCTTCATGTGGCTGGCGATTGCCTCTGCCTGAGCTCCGGTTCCCCAGAAGGTATCCACTCGATGAGGGCCTTTAATGGCACCCCCTTCATCCTGGTTGAGTACAAATCTGGACCAGGGTATATACCCCCCAACTTTCATTGAAGAGTCAACTGAGGGAATGGTGGTGACGATATAAGAAAGGGCGCCAGAAGGAAATATCTGTTTATCGGTGGCAATTGATCTTTCTGGAGTCAGCTCCACCCCGAGTGAACCTACCGCTTTGCCTTCCCATACTCTGAAGAAGGTGTATCGCTCATTTCTGTTGAGATATGGCTGGAGCTGCTCTTGATGTTCTGAGAAGTATGATCGAATAGCTTCCATTGATGCATTCTCAGGGGAAAGAATGCCATCCTTTAACATTTCTTCTCGTAAAGAGTGATAAGGGTGGTAGTTACTTCCTGCAAAGTGGAGGCATAACACTGTATCATCGGGTAATGTGAGTATTCCTGAGCCCTGGACGTGCAGGAGATAGCAATCAAAGGGGTCTTTGAGATAGGCAATCTCGCACCCTTTGTTCTGTAGCACGCCTTCCTGGTCAATCTGTTTGCGTGTGTAGTAAGAGTATTCCTTACCGTCTTCTATTCGGACTGCCTTTTTTTGCCCATGTGGTTTGTACTTTTTGATGATGAGGTTATCGGGTAAGCGATATATGGGGAATTTATATTCTTCATTAGGCTCAAGGCTTCCTTCAAGCTGGGGGATGTAGTATCCAGTAAAGGTGACTGTACCGTTTCCTTTTTCACCAGTTGATTGATAAACATCGAAGTGGGTTTTGATTTGCTGATTCAGATCTTTGTCCTCATCGTTTTCCAGTATCTGAAAAAATTTTTCCAGAGTTGCCTTTAAAGTTGTAGAGGATATGGTTTTTTTGCCCCAGGAATAGTATATGGGCTGCTTAAGCCGAGAGAAATATCTGATTTGATTTTTTAGTGCGTGTTTAAACTCCTCCTCATCACCATTGTCTGAGAAAGAGGGGTACTCATCAGGAGAAAGGAGTATCAGAGAGGGGTGAATATGATCTAGCAGTGGAGTGAGAGTTTTTATCCTCTGGCAATTGAGGTTAAGAGAAACCATGAGCAGTAACATTAAAGCCACGCAGTTGTTTGGAAAAGCTAATTTCATAAGTTTTTTACAACCTTTTTCAGATTTTTATAAGGAGAAAATATATCGAGGTTTAAAAGGTCCTTTAAGCCTTTTATTGCAGTTGGAATATACTTTTTAAAGTGGTGTCTTTTCTTTACTGTGGTGAGATATCCGAAAGCACCAAGAATCTGCAAGTTTCTATGCAGGGCAATGAAGGGATATTCTGAGAGAAATTTTTCTTTATCAATAGGGATGAGGGTTGTGAGCTGCTTCAGGTAGTATTCTATCAGTGTTTGTCTCAGTTTATTATTGATGTTTACATAGGGGTCAAGCAGGAGAGAAGATAGGTCGTAGTGAAGAGGTCCTCTTCGCCCTCCCTGAAAATCGAGAAAACGGATCTGTTTCTGTTTGATCATGATATTCTTTGACTGAAAGTCCCTGTATAGAAAGAAACTACTATCCACAGATGATAGCTTATCAGCTAATTCATCGAATTCATCTTCTAAAAAGTCTCCTGGAATGTCCAGATTGAGATAACCCTGCAGGAAGGAGCGGAAGAAGTAACCTGATTCCCATTGGCGCACAAAGTTTTTATCATAATGTACACTGTGAATTTTATTCGTGTCAAATCCCTGTGCCCCCTTGACCTGGATGAGGGGGAGAATGTCGAGTACTTTTTTGTACAATTCTTCAAGTTTTACAGGATCATGTTTGATTTTAAGAGCTTCATCCTGCAGGTGAACATCACCCAAGTCTTCCAGGATGAACCATCCTTTATCCCTTCGGTACTCATAGATTTCAGGTGTGCCAATCCCTTTAGACTTTAAATGACAGCAGATGTAGTAGAAAGAATCGTTTTCATTTATTCCCGCATTATTGAGTGGTGGATGGTCATTTACAACTATGATAACAGAGCCTTTATCATAAGTGAGGCGATAGAGCCTGCGGTCAGAGCCATCACTTAAGAGATGCTTCAAGGAAACCCCGCTTGAATTTATCCCTCGATCCTTCAGGTAGCCTTCAGCAAAGGAAACGAGCTCCCGTGATAATTGACCTTTTTCAGAATTCCTCATGTGCTATTTATGATTTCTATTTATAATTATAACATTTAGTGTTTTCAGAGCGCTGAACTGTCATTGCGAGCAAAGCAATCTCATGCTTCGGTTGCCTATGGCAACCTCGCAATGACATTAGGTAGTTGTCTTGTTTTTGCCATTTGCTTTAACCAACAACCACTCTGTTTTTCAGTGATTGGTTGACCTTTACCCTGTCACCAATTATACATTTTTCAATAGTGAGGTTGTCGTTAACTTCTACCTCATCCCAGAGGATGGAGTTTCTTATTGTGCAGTTTTTACCGATGATAGTGTTTCTCCCCATGCACACATATCCATCAAAGGCAGTGCCTTTGCCAACGGAAGATGATTCTGCCCTGGAGGAAAGATGATTAAGCCTTATCTTTTTTTGATGAATGTCGTGGTGGATACGATGATAGTCTGCAAGAGTGCCGATGTCTATCCAGTAATGTTTCTCAACTCGGTATCCGCAGAGCTTCATCCCTTGGGAGATGAGTTGCAGGTAGATGGAGATGATGTCTGCATAACGGTTGGGAGGAATCTCTTTTAAAAGCTGAGGCGAGATAATATGAATACCTGTGAAGGCACATAGATAAGTAGCGGATGAGGTTTCTTTTACCCTTTTTTCGCGGATACCTACGATAGTCCCTTCCTGATCAATTTCCACCTGATTGTAGCGTGGATAGTGGTGAAGAATGAGGGTTGCCAGATTTCCACTATCTATATGGTTTTGGTAAGCAGCATTTAGATTGATGGTATGGATAATATCTCCGTTGATAACGATAAAAGGCTGATCATCCCAGAAGTCTTCCACGTTCTTAATAGCCCCGGCAGTGCCTAGCAAATCTGGTTCATAACTGATAGTGATGTTAACTCCGGAAGGAGTGTTTTTTTGAAAATAGCCATGAATATTCTGGCTGAGGTGATGTGTGTTGATAACGATATCTTTGATTCCTGTTCCCTTTAGTTGATTGATAGTGTGATCCAATAGAGGGGTGTTATAAACAGGGAACAGGGATTTTGGTCGAAGACGGGTTAAAGGGAGCAAGCGGGTCCCTGTACCTGCTGCCAGTATCATTGCTTTCATAGTGTTATTCTCGTTTAATTATACAGAAAGTAGCGTTGTGCTGTTTCCTTAAAATCCTTAAGTTCCTTTTGCCAGGAGTTTTCGATGTCGTTTATATCTTTTTGTTGTTCTATCTCTTCTCTTATACTTTTGTCTCCAAGGATGATATCTACAGGCATCTTTTCTCTTTCATACTCGTAGGGAGGCTTTCGCCAGGAGAAGTAGCCTGGATAGAGCGACATGATATCTTGTATAATAGAAAGGGTTGTTAAGTAGGGCTTATATGTTTTAGAATCGGTGACATGAATCTGCAGTCCACCACAGACCTCATTTTGCCATTTGTTAAAGGTAGGTTGAAAGAAAACTTCTCTCAGGAAGATACCGGGAAGCTTCCTTTGTTGAACCTTATTTTTCAGTTGGTAAGGATCGATAAAAGGTGCTCCACACAGTTGGAAAGGTATGGTGGTTCCTCTGCCTTCGGAGAGGTTTGTCCCTTCCAGGATGACCTGACCGGGATAGACCAGAGCTGTTACCGTTGATGGCATGTTGGGGGAGGGGAGTATCCATTTAAGGCCTGTTTCATGAAATAACATATGGCGATGCCAGCCTTCCATGGGAATGACCTCAAGTTCACAACCAATCTGATAGTGGTTATTGAATAATAAAGCCAGTTCTCCTATGGTTAATCCGTGCCTCATGGGGATGGAATAAATACCGACAAATGAGCGAAACTCATCCTTGAGCAGATTCCCTTCTACCTTATCACCTCCGACAGGATTTGGTCTGTCCAGCACCACGACTTTTTTTCCGTATTGTTTTGCGGCCTGCAGGCAATAAGCCATTGTAGAGATGAAAGTATATACTCTCGTTCCCACATCCTGAAGATCTATAATCAGGATATCAATTAGTTCCAGCATTTCTCTGGTGGGGATGCGGGTAGCACCATAGAGACTGAATACGGGAATGTTAAATCTGCTGTGAGTGAAGTCGTATGATTCTACCATGTTATCTTGTTTCTCTCCTCCGATACCATGTTGAGGGCCAAATAGAGCTCTTATGTTGCCGGAATATTGTTGCACGAGGAGATCAGCAGTATTGTAAAGACGGCTGTCAACTGAGGCCTGGTTAACCAGAAGACCAACTCTTTTCTCGCTCAGCCATTTTGGGGATGTTTCGAGCAGTTTTTCAATACCAGGTTTTATCGTACTCATCTACTTTACCTTAAATGGGAGTTTGCCTGTTGCTCCGGACTTTCCAAAGATAACCATAAGTAGCGATAGTAGCTGTGTTTTCCTGAAACCGTAAGAAGTTATACAGGTATCATTCGGACTCATAAATTCACAATCGAAGGGATTATCCGTTAACACGAAGATGATGTTATCATACCATTGCCGCACTTTTTTTATGAGAAGTTTCTGTCCCTGATTTCCCTGGGCATTGGAGATAAAAGCAATACAGAGGGTTTGCTTGTTACCGAACTTTCCAATCTGTTCAATCTTCCCATGTTCGGGGTTTAAGGAGAAGAAATGGGATCTGACTTTGCCAGGGAAATAGTGCTTACATTCCTTAATGAGAAAGTGCTTCTCAGTTGGTTCATACCCTTCTTCCAGGAAAGACATTTTTGACAAGTCAGGAATGAGGAGAAGGATCTCTTTTGTCTTTTTGCTGTCTATAGGAAGCAGATGTTTCTTATTGGAGATGATAGTGATTGATTGTTGGGCAATCTTTTGGGCTATGACCTCCGGATTAAGTGAGGTTTTATACTGGTTAGAGGGTATTTTCACACTGCAGAAATTTTTCAGATTATGGATTCTCTCTACGCTCGCGTCAAGCTCTTCCAGGGGAAGTAGTGAATTGGTATAAGCATCTAGCAGGGCATGAAAACCCTCCTTCTGCCATTGATAGTTACTGCAGATAAGCAGCATATCATGTCCTGCCAGTGTTGCCTTAATACAGGCTTCGGGAATACCATAGTGTTTAACAATAGCACCCATTTCTAAATCGTCTGAAAAGATGACCCCATTGTAGTTGAGTTTTGTTCTGATATGGTCTTTCACAATTTTTTGGGAGAAGGTAGCCGGATGGTGGTCTTCACTGTCGAGCATTGGGCAGTAGATATGGGTGGACATGATGCCTTTCACACCATTTTCTATAGCCTTCTTAAAGGGTAAAATGTGGATTTCTTCGAACGTTTTTTCAGAAATGGAAACGGTTGGGAGATCGAAGTGGGCATCTACTTCTGCCGCTCCCTTACCGGGGAAGTGTTTGGCAACAGCAGCTACTCCTGCCTTTTGTGTCCCCTCGATGAATGCACAGGCAAAGTCCGATGCCCTTTCTGGATCATCACCGAAGGAGCGAATGGTGATACCAGGATTATGGTGGGAAGTGATAACATCAACTACAGGCGCCAGATTGCAATTGATGCCGATGTCTTTAAGTTGGCTGGCAGATGATAGCCCCTGTTGATAGGCTAAATCAGGAGAGTCAGTAGCACCCAGCGCCATGTTTCCCGGGAACACGGTAAGTTCTCTTGTGAATCGGATAACGCGACCGCCTTCCTGGTCAATGGCAATGAGAGGAGGTGAAGGTAAAAGTTCATGGATTTGAGTGATGAGTCTGCCTACCTGTTTAGCAGAAGAGATATTTCTACTGAAGAGGATGATGGAGCCGGGTTTTATTTCCTTAAGGTGTTCTTCAGTTTCACTATCAATGGTTTTACCATTGATACCAATCATTAACCTTTGTCCGACTTTTTCTTTCATATCAATATCTTTCGCCACAGATTTATACAGAAAGCACCTTTTTTACAAAGCGATTTAATGATTATTGAATGGGCAGTGGTAATTAAAATGATCCTGGATATTGGTTACTAGATGCTGGATAAAAAATTTGGACTGGATATGTATATCCAGTATCAAATATCCAGCAACCAGTATCTAGACGTAAAAGATCAATCCCCCAATCCCTAAATTTTTAATTCCTCAATTTCTTTGTTTTTTTTGCTGAGAAAAGATAGCCTACTGCAAAGGTAATAAAAGTTCCTATCATGACATACCATATCCAGGCTACGTCTGTATAGAGTTCTATGAGGAGTATGGCAATAATACTGATAACGATACTTATAGCATTTCCCACATCATTTCCTCTTGTTGTTAAAAATCCCAGGAGGAAAACTCCAAGAAGAGCTCCATAGGTGAAGGTGCCAATCTTCAGCCCCAGGATGAGTACCTGTTGGGTGTCTCTGGAAAGAAAGGCAATGAAAATTAAAAAGATGCCAAAGAGTGCTGTAAAGACTTTAGCCATGGTGAGGTAGTGGCGTTCGGATGCATCTTTTTTAATGTAAGGACGATAGAAGTCATTAATCCAGGTTGTAGAAAGTGAATTGAGTGCTGAATCAATGCTTGACATCGCTGCTGCAAATACACTGGCGACAAGAAGACCGATAAGCCCTCTGGGTAGATGGTGTATAATATAATAGGGGAAGATGTCATCTGCCTTCTCGGGAAGCCCTGGCGTGGGGACTGCCTGAAAGTAAGCAAAGAGGAGAGAGCCGATGGCAAGAAAGAGAATAACGATGGGAATATCAGCAAATCCTGATAGAATAAGAGCCCTTCTGCTTCGTTTATAATCTCTTGCGGTAAGCATCCTCTGTACAAGGTCCTGGTCTGTACCGTGAGTTGCCATGGTTAAGAATGTGCTTCCGATAATGCCTGCCCAGATGGTGTAAGCATCCTTGCAGTTGAGAGAAAAGTCAAGGAACTTGAATTTTGAAGTCCCCTGAGTTATATTCATTACTCCCTCCCAGCCGTTCGGGATATCTTTGAGGATAAAAAGGAGTGCGATCAGTCCACCTCCAAGGAAAACGATGGCCTGGCAGGCATCAGTCCATATGACAGCTTTTATTCCTCCGATGATTGTATAGAGAACTGCTGCTGTTGCAATGATAATAATGGAGGTTAAAGGTGAAAACCCTGTAGTTACTGAGACAATTATTGATGCACCGAACAGTCTCACCCCGCTTGCCAGGATTCTGGTAATGAGAAAAATAATACTGCACCAGTTTTTACTGCCTGTGCCAAACCTTTTTGAAAGATACTCATATACGGTAACAACTTTATAGTCATAGAATTGTTTGATAAAAACTCCGGCAATAATAAACCTGGCTATGATTGTGCCGATGAGAAGCTGGATGTATGTCCAATTGTGGTTATAGGCAAATGCGGGAGTGCCAATGAAGGTTAAGGCGCTGGCCTCTGTTGCCACAATAGAAAGCAATATAGCCACCCAGCCAACTCTTCGTCCTCCCAGGAAATAGTCTTCCAGATTTTCTTCACCTCGCCCGTACCAGATGCCAATGGTAATAGTGAAGAGGAGATAACCGGCTATAATAGTAAGATCGAGTGTAGATAGATGCATTTTTGTTCTCGCCGCGGAGAACGCGGTGCACGCAGAAAATTAGTAAAAAATTTTAATGACTTTCTGGATAACTTCCGCCATCTAACAGGAAAACTGCTGTGATCACAGAAATTAATGGTTACGTTATTTTTATATTTTATCTCAGCGCACTCTACGGTGAATAGTTAAATATTCTTATATAATTTCACATGATACAAATCAAGTTTAAATGATTAGATGGCAGATATTTTCCATTTGAGTTTTGATGTTTTCTTGAAATGTTCACTTTGCTATGAAAAATATTTTGACATTTTTAGGTGAAGTCTGATTTAATAAATTTCAGAAGTATAAACGGTTAGATAAAATACATGCAAATGGGTGAGGATATGAAGAATTTGGTAAAAAAGTTTTTTCAGAAAGATACTGTAGAGAAAGCTGAGTTCCAGGAAACAGATAGTACTGAAAGGATTCAGGTGGCAACCTGTGCGCTACTGCTTGAGGTAGCAAATTCTGATGATGAATTCAGCGATATTGAGAGGGATAGTATTATTCAGATACTAAAGAGGGATTTCAACCTGTCTGACAAGTATGTTCAGGAATTGATGGAACTATCGGACAGGGAAAGAAAAGAGAGTATTGATTTATGGAAGTTTACCCACCTGATTAATGAGCACTATTCTGCTGAAGAAAAGATAAAGATTATCGAGATGGTGTGGAAGGTTATCTATGCAGATGGTAAGCTGGATAAATATGAAGACCACTTAGCCCATAAGCTTTCAAATCTGCTTAAGTTGACTCATAAACAGCTCATAGATGCAAAGTTGAAGGTGCGGGATGGGGAATAAACTTGTTTAAATTTCAGATTTTGCTGTCGGATTCGTTTGAGCCAATTCACTGATGTTTAGAGTGCTTGCGCCTAATTCTCTGATTAATATTTGATCTTTGATCTCCCAGCGTTTTTTCAGCCATCGTTGCATTTTCTTGGGTAAAGCTTTAGGGTTTGGACTTTCTTCAAGGGGGACTTCAGATATAGGAATGAACTCGATTATGACTTTAACTTTATCGATTTTCCCGGTGAAAAGATCTTTAAAAGATGACAGGTCCTTGTGATAAACGATAGTGATATCCAAGACACCGGATAAAACATCCCGCAGGATATTTCTGGCAATAGCCAGACCTGCGCCGCGCGGCTTAAGCAAATATTTATAGGGTGATTTCTCCATTTCCGGCGTCCTCTTAGAGTTCCTGCGGTGGCCTTCGACAAAATTGAGCAGTGCGGTAGGGTACGATTTGTATTTTTCACAGGCTTTCAGCACTCTCTCCAGATCTTTTCCGGCCGATGCGGGACGCTGACGAAGTTGTTCCCGGGAATATCTTTTAACAAAAGGAAAATCCAACCCCCACCAACAGATTCCAAGAATTGGAAACCAAATAAGCTTTTGTTTGAGAAAATATTTCATAAAAGGGATGCGGCGGTTCAAAACGGATTCTAAAACGAATATGTCTGTAAAAGCCTGATGATTACAAATAATCAAATAGCTTTTATCATGGGCAATTTCAGGATTATCCAGGCCGTGTACGTCAAATTCTATGCTGTAAAACGTACTGGTGATTAGATCATTCCCGACATTCCACTGTTCGCCAATCCAATTGAGGATTTTTTGCGAAAGTTTATTAAATCTGTTAAACGTCAACAGTTTCAATATTAATACAGGGCAAAACACACATAATACCCAAAAAACAGCATTGAAAATGGCAAGTATTAAAACAATTAAACCTCTCATAATTAAATAGTCCTGGATATTTTCTCAGTTTATTTAATAAGTCGAGATAAGTTTAGCATAAATACTGTAATGCATGCTAGCAATATTTAAGTTGACGTTTTTAGATTGGGGGCGGCCCAAGCCAATAGTTTTTTATAATTGTAGAAAACTCCAAAAAAGTGAGATCTTTCAATGACACACCTCTTGTTGATCTTAAGAAGATTTATACTTCCTTCTTCTCTGATTATTCTACTTATTGTTATCAGTTGCCAGCATGGCTCTACCCCTAAAGGGAAGGATACTTACATTAAAGAAGGAAAGACTTATGGTGTAACCAGGGGGCTTTTTCGAGAGCGGTGGTGGAATTTTTATGAGAGAGGGTGTTCCTTTGCATCGGGAGAATTCTGGGATGAAGCCATCGCTGATTTCAAGGAAGCCTTAAAGCAGAGAGATGAAGACGGATACAGGGCGCGTACCTATGGCATGCACTTTGTAAATTATTTCCCCCATAGAGAATTGGGTATTGCCTATTACTATAACGGGCAATACATTGAAGCAATTAAAGAGCTTTCTGCCTCTCTCTCTCAGGTTGAAACTGCTAAAGCAAAATACTTCTTGAATAAGACGCGAGGAGAAGCATTACAGCAGACTAAAAACGATAAATACCCTCCTTCAATTACCAGCCTTTCACTTGATAATGGTTATATAACCAATCTCCTTAAGATAGAGCTTGCAGGCGTGGTTGAAGATGACACCTTTGTTTCTTCTATTGCAGTCAATGCTTCTCCCCTCTTTATTGAACTGGCTGAAAAAAGGATTTCATTCAGCCAGGAGATATTTCTAAAAAGAGGGAAGAATCTTGTTAGAATTGAAGCCAGAGATCTGACCGGGAAGGTTACTGCGAAGGAAATCAGCGTGATGGTTGACAGAGAAGGTCCTCTTGTTGCTATTAGTGAGCCTTCAGAAGATGAAACAGTATACAGTAATCGAGTGACCATTAGGGGATTTCTCTGGGATGAAAGTGGAATTACTTCGTTTACTCTCAAAGGGAAGAGGTTAGCGTTGAATGGCAAAAAAGAATCCTCCTTCAGTCAAGAAGTTATACTCAGTGAAGGGAAAAATATTTTGTCTTTTGAAGCACGAGATAGTGCAGGAAACCTCACTCGAGGTGAGTTGCAGCTGGTGTGTAATCTGAAAAGCAGCACCTCGGAAGTTCCTTTGCCTTCTTCCGTAAGGCTTGCTTTTCTCAACAGTGTCATTACTGATTTTGGTGGTTACCCTCTCATTACCAGAACTGAAACTGGTGACCGTACTCCTCCTTCGATCAGACTAAAAGAACTAACTGACTCCCAAACCGTTTATTATGATACTATCTTCATTGAAGGGGCTGTTGCTGATCAGAGTGAGATTAAAAGCATCACTATCAATGATATTCCTCTGGTTATAAGGCCGGGCAGGCATCTTTTTTTTAACTATTTAGCTCAACTTCAGGATGGAGTCAACCGCTTCAGCCTTCAGGTGACCGATGCCTTTGGGAATACTGCAAACAAGACCGTCACCGTTATAAGAAAAACGCCTCATGTTAAGAAAGTGAGTTCCCGACTGGCTGTTGCCATTCTTCCCTTTAAACAGAAGGGTGAAAGCTCTACCCTGGGATTGCTTGTCTATGATGGTCTGGTTGATGCTTTTGTCAACCGGTCACGATTTAATATTGTGGGAAGAGAAAGGGATTTTGAGGTTGCATTAAGGGAACTTAAACTGAGTCAAACGAATGTGGTGGATAAAACAAAGGCTTTAAACTTGGGAAGAATAGTTTCTGCTGAAGGCATTATTACAGGGACGGTTACTGAAACACAGGGTTCCATTGAGATCTATGCACGTTTTATTGATACAGAGACAGCAACTGTTTTAGCAGCGAAGGATGTTTTTGAACAGGATAAGAGCCTTCCAAAGCTTCACTTTATTTTAAAGGGGTTATCACTGAAATTTGAGCAGAGTTTCCCAATGCTTGAGGGAAGGGTTGTCAAAAGTAAGGGTAAAAAGGTTTATATTGATATAGGTTCTCAAAGCGGGGTTAAAAGGGAGATGAAGGTTATTGTTTTTAGAGAGGGAGAACCTCTGCTGCACCCCATTACAGGAAAGAGTCTTGGATGTGACACGCTGGAATTGGCTGAAGTCAGAATTGCGAGTGTGTTTGATAATTTTTCTATCGGGAACGTTTTAAATCATCCTGCTGCTGCGAAGATTAGGGCAAAAGATTACTTCATTACCAAGTGATCTTTTCGATAACTGTAAAAGAAGGAGAAAATATGAAAAAGGTGATAAAAAGATCCGCTTTTTTATCTATTGTTTTGCTGATAGGTTTAGGTTTAATATTCATTGGAACTCAAGTACAAAGAAAGAAGATTGCTGGTCTGGAAGAGATTGTTAGAGAACAGAAAGAGCAAATTGAGCAAATGGAGCAACAGGAGAAAATCATACAACAAAGAATAGAGGCTGAGCAGGATGTTGAAGCCAGAAACAAAGCTATAGTGGAAAAATTTCTTAAAACATGGAAAAAAGTGGTTGGTCGTGATGCACCGTATGAAGACGTAGTTATTAGCAATAGCGTGATGAAAATTTATTTTGCCGATGGTTACGAGGCTACTGCGTTTATTGCTAACCCTGAAGTCATTGCTCGCTTTGCTCTTGATTATTTCTTGAAAGAAACAGGACGCAAGGCTGGAACAGTTGAATACTATACTCCACTTAAGAAAAAGATATTTTCCATGTCAGAAAGTACTTCCGGTACAGAAACCGGGGGGAATTACAAAAAGCAAGTTGAAAGGAGGAAATCAGATGGCAGGTTCAAAAATCAGGGAAGGGAATAAGGCAGGGGACGCAAGAGGATCCACCCAAATTTAAAAACATAGAGAAAAGATAACGAATTTAAATATGTTTTTCTTTTTGCTATATTAACCTCTGTGGTCTCGGTGGTTTCAAATGCATTATTTGGGTTATAATATCAGGCAATGATATTTACAATCTTCCCTTTATTCTGATACATGGGAATTAACTTATCAGCACATACCGAGCAAACGGGGCTGGAACATTTCCATGAAAAGTGTACATTACACACCACACACCTTTTCAAATCTTCTGCTCTCCTTGCCCTTGCCCTCCTATCGTAACCTTTCCAGGTTCTTTTTGCGAAACCAGTCAATCTCAATTTTTTTCACCACCTTTGTTTCTTAGCATTTAATGATTGGATTAAGTTTTTAGCTCAAGTTACTATTGCATATCGTATTATTTAGTAAATTATTGTATGTGGTAGCTTCTATTATACCACAAATATCGCAAATATCAAAATATTAATTTGAATAAGAGTTTGCTGACTGATAACATCTGAATTTATAAAGAAAATCAATAGGTTTACTAAAATAAAACAAAGTGGTCAGGCCTACTCATATGACAAAGAGATTTTTGTCTCTATCTTTTTGTTAACATAGAGGGTGACATAGATTCCGAGAGCAACTTGAAAAACAGTTAACGGTTAGCGCTCTTCAAGCTCACAGCAAAGGGAGAAGAAGGATTTCACCCATAAAAGACAATTCACATAACCTATACTACATCTATCAATGAAACGCAACAAACGTAATGTTCTCCCGTACGCACTAAAAA
>SDBT01012787.1_pt1 | contig 13473 bp, 9 predicted proteins | sample 2277101 | NCBI WGS metagenome assembly SDBT01 (sample SAMN10404973, study PRJNA504765) | marine sediment metagenome | isolation source: marine sediment core GS10_PC15, 103 cmbsf | place: Arctic Ocean: Southern Knipovich Ridge | collected 2010
ACATCTGATTCCGACTCAATCTTTGCACCAATGGGAATAAGATAATTTGTGCCATGAACCTGCATAGCATGACCGGCATAATAGAATAGACCCACTCCTCCATTACGTAATTCTTTACCAAAAGTACGTATGGATTTTTTCATTGTTCTTTGATTTGCATTAGTTTTAAGTATAACTTTGAAGCCAAGTTTCTTTAGCATAGATGCTATATCAGAAGCATCATTCACAGGATTACGAAGAGGGGATGAACTATATGCGCCATTTCCAATAACCAGGGCAGTTTTTTGATTCTTAGCGGATATAGAAATATCCGGCAGAAATATCATAACAAACACAGGCAAGATAATCATCAAACGAAATACATGTCTCATATTTTTTGCTTCCGGATGTTTATAAAAACATTTATTTGAAGTTGCTGCTGAGGATAATATAAATAAATAGAATATGCTATGAAATACATCACATCAAACATGTGAAAGTCATCACATTCTGTAATATTAGATTGCTATTTAAACTATTTTTTAAAAATAATCAAAGTATATCGTATTTTGTTGATACTGTCGCATCCAGTCTATCTGGATTCGTTTTCAGATGGCAGGTGAGATAAAAGACCATGATTTAAGGGTTTCCAGAGGATGTATATTGAAATAAAAGGTGAATGCCCTTGTTAGACAGAGTCTCTCTTATTGGATGAACTGCTTCGTGTCTCACAGAGCCGCACTCCCTGCTCAAAAAGCTTTCCCATTTTCACGGCGCTGAGTTTATAATCGGCTGAACCTTTATCAAGGAACCTCTGCAAATCATCTGTGAAGTTATAGACGAGGGCGCGCCAGGATAGGATGCTAGCGTTCAGGGCCTCCTGCACTATCATCGTGCCGATAAGAAGCGTGTTGGACAGGACAGAACGCTGATCGGGAAACTCTGGCGCAGGCTTAAGTTTCGTAATGGTGCAGAAGTCCTCTTCGCCATCATTCGCCATCGGGTGCACGTGTGTGGAGCCAAAGTCATAACCGAAACGATAAAGGAAGCGCATGTCCAGCTGTTTGGCAACCTGCTCAGACTTGGGTCTCTGCCAGTCCGGTGGATTCTCGGAAAGAATCTTCGCGCGATCCTTCTGCTTTTGAGTGAAACTAAAAATCTTGCTCTCTCGCGCACAACTGAACTCCGGGTCGCTCCGCACCCGATTTAGAGCGTTGTATTGCTCGCGGAAGGACCACGCTTCAAACACCTCGAATTGGTCGTGCTCATTTATATGACTCAAAAGAAAGAACCTGTCGAGAAGACATCGATATAGTATCCAGCAGTCCTGATAGTCTTGGAAATCCCAAAGATTGAATACCGCCTTCACCATCATATCCGTGCGAGCGATGAAATTGCGAATGATTACATCGCGGATACCAAGTTTATGACGCGCGAATTCAAAGAGGATGATTCCGAAAATCACGTGGAAGGCTTCATGAGCCTCAACGTATGATCTCACAGGTAGATATTGTTCAGGATCGAACTTCGGCATGCCGCATTCACTTTCTTAGGTATAATGCCCAAAATCACCGGGCGCATAAGCGATCCGGTGGATTTTGTGGTTATGTTGTTTTAATGCCGAATTTTATCCATCCCCATATGACAGCAACGGAAAACCCCGCAAGACCAGTTGCATAAAAAGCGTAAAATCCCCAACCAACCCATTTATTACAAATACTGACACAAGTATGTTTAAACCATTCGCCTGGGAAAACGGGTTCTTCGTTGATCATAATGGTATTAAGGCCAAGCTTGCGTTGAATTGATGCTTGGATGTTTCTGCTCTGGAGATAATTCAAATGACAGTGACGAAATATGGCAATCGTCCAGATCCAAAGAAGACCGATGAAAGTTGTTATAAGTATTCTGGCAGAGGTTGAAATCGTGACTTGCTTTAGCAAAAAAGCACCATTAATAGCAAAATGCAAAGCCGATGTGAATGTCAAAATCTTGATAGGCCAATCCCGATATCGATTTATCTCCACCAACAGGTATTGGAGAACCGTCTTAAGATTATCTGATTCTAATGGTTGACTCATTACATTACCTCGAAACATAACGTGGAAGTCACCAGCCGGAAAAGTCAAAGATGAAATTGGCAGACACGAAGTTTTGCTCAAAATTATGTAAATTCACAAAACGCCATAGCTTTTCCGGTCAGGTGGACTGAATTGTTGGGCTAATTATTCATTAACTATTAGATATTTAAAGGTTCTACCTTCTTTGAAGCGTCTAATCATTCCGGCATCTATCATCGCATTACAAATATCATAATAGCTTTTACCTTTATGTCCTTTGCTTTTCATCTCAGATACAATTTCATTCATGAACACTCCAGTAGAGTTTCTCCGTATCAAATGTAATATTTGGGATGCCTGGTTTATTGATTTTCCTTGTTTCAGTCGTTTTGCTATTGATTTTCTTGTTTCATTCTTAGTTGATGCCCTATTATCTTTATAATTACTTTCCTTTTCTGAGGAAGTATCTGGATGATTATCCGAGTCAGACTGTTCCTTGCTCTCATTACTACCGATGAACTCTGAAACAACTATTTCTGGAATTTCATAATATTCAATTCCAAAATAATCAAAGGCTTTCATGAAGTTTCTCGGTATTCTATACGCGACTAAAATCACCCGTATCGGTTTATCGGTTGATTCAATAAAATACCCTGCATAGTCGAATAACTGCGCAACATCCTTACGTTTGGCAACTTTCTTAACTTCAACAACTACAACTTCACCTTTAGATGACTCAAAAAGAAGGTCTATTCTTTTACCAGCAACTCTTTGTTGTTGACCCATGAAGACTAAATCATCTTCAATACAATTATGATTATGTACTATATAATTTTCTAATTCTCGTTCGTTCATCATTTTGGTATGCCCAAAGTGATTATACAGATCTGTATATCATCACGATTTTAAGGTTATCCTGTTTTCATTCAGACTGCCATATAAACTATTTGTTAAAAATAATCAAAGTATATCGTCTATGTTTGATAGTGTAGTATACAGATTTAAGGATTTCCAGAGGATGCATATTGAAATATAAAAGGCAGAGTCATTTGCTGACCATGTCTTCTAATGTTTGAATATCTCAGTAGTATATAAACATTTTAAGGTATATTAAAGGCTGACATATATAGCAGAAAGCACCACCGGAGCCCTGAAAGCTTGGGCTGATGATATCACAAGTTTTTTTGTCCCAACGAAATTCCAACCTTGTTGGAGAGATATCCGTATTCTTACGATGAAATCACCGGTAAAAAAAGCGACAGCTTTAGCTATTCGGTGAATAGACTGGTTCGAGAATCCTAATTATCATACATAAAAATTAGAAGATATGTACATAACTGATCACAGGGATTATTTGGGGTTTTTCCGATGTTTCAGCGATAGATAGGATCGAGTAAAAGTATCCAGCCTTTTATTTAGCAATTTTTCGGTATAATCAAATCTATCAGTCTTTCTTAACTTGCTGACACATCTTGCAATTAGTTTAGCAGGTAATATAAAAACCATGCGCTTATGATTGTGCCATATTTCTTGGATCCAACCTTTATCCGTCTCATTTAGTCCTTCTCCTTCGAGCCGATTCACAATAATTACGAAATGCCCGTAATCTCCCGATGTGTAACCCAGCACTTGCCTAAAGTCATCAGGTTTTAATTTAGAATAATTTTTTACTTCAAAAATTATTTGTCTTGACTTATAGTCTTCATAAACTCTTTTCCAAAATCCAGTTTCCGCCATATTAGTTGCTACAATATCCCTCCTTTGGATTGCATCGGTGTTCGGTTTTAGTTCTGGATTTGATAACCGACCAGAGAATAAAATTTTAATAGATCTGAAAACCCATTTTTCAAAATCAGAAGCTCCTTCAGTTCCATATGGTATTGGTGGGAGTTCTGATATAATTTGTCCAATTCTTTTCATCCGGAAATCTAATAACTCAGGCCCCTTTTTGATATAATAGTCATCATAAATTTCACTTAATACACTTTCACTAAGATCTTCTACCTGTATGTCTAAGGCTTTCCAATAACATGGATGAACACTTGTAATTTGATCCTTTCCCACAGCATCAAGATTAGCTGGTGATCCGTCGTGGCAAAAAATCAGTTTATTAGACGTCGGATCCTCAATCCCTATAAAACCAATACTATAAAGTGCAAAAAAAGCCTCTTTACCAGATTCTAACAGTGCAAAAAAGCTTTCTTTGGGGTTCTCAAATCGTTTCTCTTTAATTACTTCTTCTAGTACCTTTGCTATGTTTTCAAAACTTTGCATTCCAGGTAAGCCTTGAAATCTATTGATAAACAATCTGATCCCAGGGAAAACACTATCGTATTCTTTAAGGAGATCGTTTAATCTGTTTTTTGAAATTTGTTTTGAAGAGATCTCTATGTCTTGATCAATTATTTTATTTCTCCCTGACCTTGATGCAGTAATAAATGCCTGATTTAACAAAACAAGCAAATCTCTTGGTCTATATAGAGTGTATTTAAGGCATTCTTTAAAACCTTGCCTATCTTTTAATTTTTTGTGTGCAAACCGATTCCAAATCTTAACATTATTTTCGATCTTTTGAAGGTCGAAAGATTCGCGTAACCTTTTGCCTACTAATTCGAATAACGAGTCTTCGTCCCACCTCAAGCGAAGCGTATTTCCCTCTATATGTCTAGAAAAATCCCTATCAAACACACTTAAGGCTCTGAAAATATTATCACGAATAAAAATGACTGCGTATACACCACTTTGCGAATCTGCGAAATCTGAAGCAGCCGCAGCCAATCCTCCTAAAATGCCTGTAGCTGTTTGATTTGGTAACCATCCTTCATCTAACCCGTCAAATAAAAAAATCGCAATATTATTGATTGTATTTAATGAATTTTTCACAGCATGATTTAAAGTTTCAACATCTAAATTCGATGCGATAGTTCCAGGGATAGCCTCGGCAGAAGATATATGCTTTGAAAAAGTATTCACGATATTTACGCATCTGTTAAAAGGTTGTAATTTTATAAATCCTTTTTGGTTTTCAAAATATTTTCTCAAATATTGATAGTCACTGCATTTATCAAATTTGTAATGTTTAGTTAGTGATTCTAGAACAGACATCATCAATGTTGCCCGCCAAGCCACTCTTGTAATGGCTTTAACCAGGCTATAATCATCAACTAATGTGCTTAAAGTTGTTTGAAAAGATAGACTTCCATACTCCTTAAACGCTTCTGCAAATGAAAAGATTTTTTTATCTTTTGAAAATTTTTCTAAACTCTTTATAAATAATGCAGACTTTCCTGTCCCTCGTCGGCCGACAACGAAATTAAAATCGGTAGTGGTTGTTATTGCACTGAAGTCGTGGGTCTTTACAAAAGCAACTTTCAGCATTTTTGTGTCTATTTCTGCCCTTGCTGATCCTAGTATGTTTCCAACTTTTGATTGAGGACTCATAATAGTTTTCCAAAAATAAATTGTAGGATAAATTTATAAAAGATACATGGTTTTTTGCTGTATCTTGCCATTATCTAAGTTTTATGTCAAGTTGAGGTATATTGAGAGTACCTTACAAAAATCGGGCTTTTCAAAACCTGATGTATCTTGCCATTATCTCAGTTTTAAATTAACCTGTGGTACATAGCAGTTATGTTTAACATTGCTCGTCAGAGGCCGCGGCTTTTGCGGTCAGCTGAAAGAGCCTTGTTCGCCCCCTTGTGTCAAGCTATTTCTTGGTTAATGCGATAGGCCTTTACAATTATCGACTCCGCTACACCCCCAGCTTGTTCAGCTCTGTTCTTTCTGGCATATTCCACAGAGTTGTGTCGGGGCCTGCAATGTCCTCTAAAAGCCTTCCTTTTAGATAGGGCGTAACACGTGCCCGCGAGGTGATAATGGCTACCATCATCGCCGTAGTCACGAGGTAGCGAGTTAAATAATGAGATTCGGCAATTCCCAGAGGGCCCGTTGGCTTCAATTCCGTAACTGAGTGTCGGATTGCCGAGGCCAATGGTTTTGGTTGGGTCGATTCCCTTAGATTCAGGGCACTCAGAAGTAACTCGGAGGTGGAAAACGCAGCTGCCGCTGAGATGGCACTTGGCGAACCCGCCCCGTATGTTGCCCGGTGAATCCGGTATTCAAAGAGGCGCCATCGGAACCAGACAAGCCATTGCTGCGACTGATCTGCACGTTTGAGAGTTGTAACAAATTCTGTGACGGCTTGGGGCATTTGGCCTGTCACAAAAAGCCGCTGCAGATTCCTGTCGGCCAGCGATGTCTTCGCTTGATTCCGAAGACAAACCAAGAGGGGATCGGCTCTGTCAAGTAGGCCACCAAGAAAGATAATCACTTCCCGCCAACGATCATCCACCCATGCCTCCTTTGCAAGGTTCCTTAAAACTTCAACTTCAGGGTTGCGCATAACGTGAAGGGCTGCGAAGAACTCCTGAATAGACAAATGTGAAAAAGAGTAGATGCTTTTAGCACGTTCGACGAGTAATCCGTGGTTTTCAAGGTATTCTTTTAGCACCTGCTCTCCCTTTGCGCCAGCGATTGGCAGGACCTCTGAAAGGGCTTCGAAACGCGCAATGAGAGCGTCGTGCGTGAAGAACAACTCATTTTCACAGAAGGTGTCACACGCCACCTTTGCAATGAGGTACTTTTTGGACTCGCAATCAAAATGTTCCACATACTTCTCACGACGCACCTGTTTGGACGAATCCCAGTCAACTAACATAGCATCTATGCAGGTAAGATAAACTAATGATCGCTGATCGGGAAATTGCTGATTCCGGCGATAACCTATGCAGAGGAGTGCAAGGAGAAGTGGAGTTGAAGTAAGTTCCGCTAAGCCAGGATTACGTTTTAAATCCGCCAAGAAAGACGCGGCCAGTTTTGTAGATTCGCGGAACCAGCCTCGAACAAAGTTAACTACCTGTTTCCGCCCAAACTCAGCAATCTGAAATTCAGAAAAGCCTTCGAGTTGCCCACGGTAGTTTGCAGTTCTGCAGGAAACAATGTACTGATTATGGCGGTACTTTTTGGATAAGCGAACGATCTGAGCAACAGTCTCTGCCTGACGACTTTGAGGGATTTCATCAAGACCGTCAAACAGCAATACGCATTCGTGCCTACCTTGTAGCATCCTCTCGACAAAAGGAAGCGCATCGGGGAAGCCTAATAGTAAGAACGAGTCCGCTATAAAATCAAGCAGGTTATCGAAGCCAGAAGCTGTAAATTCACGCAGTACTACAAAAATGGGTAGCCGAGGCGTGGGTGTCTGCTCCTCAAGGTGTCGCAAAGCAACGTGCTTAAGAAATGTAGTCTTGCCTGCTCCTGGCTGTCCCAGCACAAGAGCCCTTTCCTTGTTAGACACAATATCCCATGCTGGCGTTGGTGGTTCACGGGACGGCTCAGAATGCCCAAAGTCACGAAGTATGTCTTCGTTCAATTCCTTACGCACCCGGCTCTGAATCTCTTCCTCTACGGCGGCTGGAATAAGTTCAAGAAGGCGGGCTCCCTCTTCGTCAGTAAGAGAAGCAGGAAGTTGGGCGATTGTACGGGCGTTACGTATCTGTTTGTTCATTTCTTCCCACTTAAGCAGATCGGTTTCGTTCAAATCCTTCCGCATGGCGTACCAAAGATGTTCAGGGAATTGCTCTCTTGCTTCCGTCTCTGCTTGCAGGATATATTCTCGAAGCTCGTCATCCTTCGGTAGCACGAAATCAGCTTTGGCTGAAGCACGTGCCTTCCGCACCGCTCGACTCATTTGTTGCCACTCCAATTGATCCGCCTCACTAAAATTCTTTTTGTTTGCTCGCCTCAAGTGTTCTGGAAAGCCTTTGGTAGCACTTTCCGCTGCTTTACGGATGCGTTCCTCCAAAATCTCTTCGGTGAGGCGTTTCTGCGCTTCTTCCTGGATGTGTTTGAGTGACAGATTTTCCACCTTTCGCCTTGATTTCTCCTCAAGTTCAGCGATTGAGTGGTACCGTCTGGCGGTCACTCGGCGTATACCGCGGACCTCCGTATATATTGATTTTAGTGGAACTGGCTGTTCCATGCCGAGAATCTGCATACGAGAGCATTCACTGTGTAGATACTGCCTGTATTTTCGGCATTTCTGAAGAAGGTCCCGTTGGCTGCACCATTTACGGCCAGCAGTCCACAATGCTGAAAGCACACCAGGTGCTGCTTCAATGGCCTTTACGGTCAATTTATCGGTAAGGTCGTCCCCCATATATCACTCCCTTTCTTATCAAAATTAGCATACCGGGCTCACCATATTGCGCTCCCGAGTGTGTGAGTCTGATGGGCAAACCAGTGATTATCGAGTCCTGTTTATAATGTTAATTGTAATGATATACAGCAAGAATGTGAAATATGATGTCTTCAAATTTCATATACCTTGCCAATACCGCAGTTTTACAGAATATTGTAATATCAGATTGATATTAAACTATTTTTTAAAAATAATCAAAGGATTTTGGGAATTTGGAATTTTGGATAGAACCAGGTATCTACACAGAACGGATCAAATGTTAATATAAAACAGGACAGACATTGAACTTTATGCAGGACGTATTTCTATTATAACCAGCCGAATCGCCGTATACGGACCCGTATGTACGGTGGTGTGGGAGGGGCGCTCAGTGATGAGCGTCCCTATCCCGATGGGCCAGTCACAGCTTAAATGTTTTGATCCAGCCGACAGAAAACAGAAGCGCAACGACCCCGGCCCAAGCTGCCGCTCTGGCAAGAAAACTTAGCGCGGATACCGAGAGCGGAACAGAAATTGTATTTTTTAATTGGCGGAGGTTTCTGACGTGAAAAGTCGCTACTGGATCGGCTCCCCCTAAAAACGCGTTTAGCCGGCGAGTATAAAAGATCTGTAATAATACGGCGCACACCCAGAACGCACCAACTAAAGCCCAGGTTAGCCCCGTTGTGTGAAAGAGGAACAAGGCAAGCGCCAAACCTCCTATAAGAGGGAACATTACTACCTCCGAATTGTAGCCCAACATATTTATTGGATAGTTTTCTCGATAAGTCATGAAAATCGAACTTATGGAGACCTGCAATATTCGTGCACGTTAAAAACGTTTAATTTCATCTCCAGCGCTCTAAATCCTATCATATATACTAAAATTATCAACAATATTATTATGTTCCATATTTTGACGAAATATTATAAAAAAATAGCCAAGCGGCTTTTGACGCCCATATGGCATGTTATACCGCTGTGGCATAACAACCCCAGTTGAATGGAGGAAATGGCATGAATGATTCTGGAAAGAAGAAGATGATGTCTACCATAGCTGAAAAGCAGTTGGGATTTCTCTTCCAACCCCAAATATCTTCATGTGGTTAATATGGTTATCACACGAATATAACGCCTTTTAAACCTTGTGACAGCTTGCCAATACCACAGTTTTACAGAAAGTTGTAATATCAGATTGATATTAAACTATTTCTTAAAAATAATCAAAGGATTTTAGGAATTTGGAATCTTAGATAGTACCTGGTGTCCATACAGAACGGATCAGATGTTAATATAAGGCAGGACAGACATTTAGGTTTAGGCAGAGCGGATTTCTATTCTAAGAAGGGTTGATGCTTTAAAATACTACCTGTTTCTTTACTACTACGATTCGGAAAAACTGGACCAAAAGCCGCAAGGCTTTTGGGATGGTGAATTCCGTGTTTAAGTGTCGAGCCAATTCACCTAATTATTCTGCTGGGTATTCATCCTCGCTAACTCTTGCTATTTCAGGATTTCTGAATAGATCAAGTTCTTCTTGAATTTTTAACATTTTTTTATTGTCATCTTCAGTCCATTCAGGTTTATTGATAACACAGTAGTCGTATGAGCATGTTGGCTGTATTCGCTTTTCTGTCGCAATTCCTACAACCTTGATATTTTCAGGAAATCTACCTCGTGCAAAGAAGCAGATGGCAAAAAGCATATTCTTTCTATCATCTCTAGGAAAGTTTTCAGAAAAAAACAGGAAAACATAACTTATGCCGTTGGTTTGCAGAATCCTACGGAACATGTCAGCCTTAGTATCCTCGTGTGCCCTAATGTGCGCTTCCATGTATGTTTTACTTAGCATTCGCCTCTCAAAGCGATTTGGCCGTGCCAACTCTTGAGCAACTTTTTCATATTCAGGTGATCCTTCATGGGCTCTATCGATAATGCTATCCCACCCATAGCTAAGTTCATCCTCCTTCTTCTTGCGTTTATACTCGGGACGGCCAATAAAATCATCCCATTCTCCGTCCTGGATTAATATCTCAGTAGCGTCATTCAATCGGGAAAAAGATTTGTTGCCTCCTAAGTAGAAGGCAAGGAGTTCCTTCTCTCCACCCATTATCATCACGCCCTTGTCTGAAATAAGCTGTTCTTTACTTTTTATATAGCCACAAAAATCAGATATTGTATCTAGCTCATTAAGCACTATCTCAGTAAATTCTTTATTGAAAACATGAATCGTACTATCGTTAATATTTTCAACGAATGGAAAGAATTCCTCGGGGGGTCCCATTAGAACCGAAATCAAGAATATTTGTTTTATTGTTTTCGGCCTAAAAAGTTCTTTTCCTCTTCTCGGATTATCCAGGTAGATGTCAGAGTTGATTTCGAAGAGTCTACGCTTAGCTCCAATGAGTTGTCTCGAATTTTTCTCTACATCCTTTTTTTTGTATCGTCCATCATTCCTCAATTTAAGGGATTTTACTTGCCAGATAATTGCAATGTCATCAAAAACAACGAGCAAATCGCATATTTCCTTGCCATCCTGAAGCTTCGGGTTTGGATAGCACCAATCTGTCAAAAAACTCTTAATTGAAAGGTCATATACAATGCCTTCGGCCTCTGCTCCCTTGAACTGAAAATAGTGTTTTTCTGATTGGTCATTGTCCGGCATTTTCTTGTTGAGACAGCATTTTTTATATTTTTTTCCACTTCCGCATGGGCAAGGTTGGTTTTTTCCAATTTTCATTTGAGGTCCACACACTCCAAAAATTACTGTAATCCGTTGAAGGTAAAAACGAGAGACACTTAATATGGTTTACACTTAACGGCGCGCCTCACCAGCGGGCACGGTTTTTAGCCCGTCTACGTCCAGGCGCATGTTAGCCGCTCAGCTGTAAAACTATAGCTAAATATCAGCTGCTTTTTTTACTATCAAATTTTCTGTGCCGTATACTGTGGCAATGGCATCACAAAGCTTCGTATCTTGAGTCAGAATCGTGTCTCCTGGAGCCGCATAAAGTGGTACGGTCATGTCGGTCCAATCATCTCGGTCAGCCGCAGGATCAAAATTAAGATGGCGGTGATTATGACCCCACATGCGGGAATAACTTAAAATATAGAACAAAATTATCTTGAATAGTCCGCCAACAAATGGATTTGCCATGACAGCTTCGTATAGCTTATCAGGATCAGTAATAGCGACTTGGCGTTTGCCACCTTTTGATACGGCGTCATTAACAATGCTTCCGACAAAACTGTGTGCGCCTTTTCCAAACGAATAAAATGCAGCTTCTATCGTCGCAAACTTATGGGTGCCCCGAATAATACCTGCGGATGTTTTATCGCGGATTTGCTTTCGAAAATCCAATGCTTTTTTTTTCATTAGTCCGCCGAAGTTTTTATTTTTTGCCTTCCAATCAGTCGCCCACTGACGCTGAAGATGTGAGGGACCCTTGAGAGCATTTATCAACTCGTTATAAATCTCTGAGTTTACTGTTGTGGGTGAAGGGAATGGCCGAAAAGCACGGATTTCGTCTTCATTGCCGCTCGATAGTGCGGACATTACGTCCCCAAGATGCAAGCCAACCCTTGGCTTTAAGGCGTATAGATGGTTTAATGACGCCTGATTTCTCCAAAGAATCAACTCTGCTAAAACATTCGGAGGCAGAGTTAAATCTATCGACAATAGCTGGGGTTCTTTACACAATTGATCACAGAATATGCCAACCTGATTTGTATCCAAAATTATTGCCATTTAATGAACTTTCATTTAACCGATTATCTGCTCGCTGAGTATCACCTGTAGCAAAAGCCGCCAGCCTTTTTTGGGATCAGTGTGCATGCGGTTATGTGATCTCCGCCGAGAATAAATTTAAGCACGTTCATTGAAACGTTTGAGAAAATAATGTGCTACTAAAACTACCAAATGTAGTCTGAACGTACTGTCTTCCTCGTCTGATAATCCTGGATGTGATCCATCAGGATGCAGCCTGCTCCAGAACCCTTGTACGAACCCGCCTTTGGATCCAATCTCCCACTCATTAAGCGATGCCATAAAAAACGGAGGGTCCGCTTTCGCAAGTGCCTCGCGGAGATTATGACTGCTGGACGGCAGCGGAGTTTCATCAACAACCCGCTTTGCGATCTCATTAAACAAACTTTCAACGAAGGTCCTGAGTTGGCCATTTGCGGCAGCCCATGCGCCACGAGTGTGAGCATCTATCGCCAGCTCAAAATGCCCTCGAGCGATCTGGAAATCAGAGCTCTTCAGAAAAAACTCTAACTCACTTTCCTTTTTAGACAGGGTCTATATTCTCAGGCAGAATCGTTCTTAGCTTTCCACCTTTGACTCTATACCCATCACGTGCAAGCGAATTGCGAAGCTTGAAGTACCGGTCTTGTGAAGCCTTAAAAGGATCATCTTCATCTAAATCTGGAATGTCCTGCACTAAGAATTCTATGACTTCGCATGTAAGATCCGAAATGTTTGCCCCCTGGAGATCTTGATGTTCAATCAAATACGAGGAGACGGCATTCACTTTTTCTTTCACGTATTTCTGTCTACTACCAGAGATATTTTCCTTAAGCCCAAATCTAATAATTAGCCTGTCGATATTTGAGTGAGGGCGATCGTCCAGCAAGGAAACTGCCTCAATAACCGTTGTTCGCGAAAAAACAGCCATAGCTCATCCTGCCTATAAATAAATTACTTATACATCATAATTATTTAAAAATCAAGCTATTAGAACCAGCAGCCGAAGCAAGCCAGATGGGCGCAATTCCATATCTCCCTGTATTTACGCCTGTTTTTAAACTAACCCATTTTATCACAGAAAAACAGACACAGAAAATTACAGTAGGTATAAGAATGATTGGGAGATGATGAGATGGTGTAAGGTGATGTAATGATAAGCTATACTATTTTATGTAAGCAGGCATAATCAAAGGAAAGAGAGCCTTGCAGCTTCACGGTACTAATCAAGAAAAAGTTTTTCTTCGTTTTTAATAGCTTTTTACATGCTTTTTTCCGGTTTTTTCTAAATGATAAAAATGGACTGTGGAGATGTTTGGCTGGACTATGTTTTTATATTACAACGCTATGTATTTATTACTATTTACAATCTGCCATCAATGTCAGCTTTTAATGAAATAACACTTCTGCGGGAGGCAGATACACATAATCTTAAAAGAATTCTATAT
>SDBT01012788.1_pt1 | contig 13473 bp, 14 predicted proteins | sample 2277101 | NCBI WGS metagenome assembly SDBT01 (sample SAMN10404973, study PRJNA504765) | marine sediment metagenome | isolation source: marine sediment core GS10_PC15, 103 cmbsf | place: Arctic Ocean: Southern Knipovich Ridge | collected 2010
ACTGATTTTTCTCAGTTAATCTTATCTCACCGGCCGACCGGCTATCTTCCATTTTGTGGGTACATTTTTTGTACTGATTTTTTTTAAGCTATTGTGATTATTTTTAATCTTCAAATGATGTAGCAGGGAAGATACTGCCCCGGCATAATTTTCAAAATCGCCAACTGTTTCAGTCTCCATAATTTTTTCATCTTCCAGAAAATGTGTTGAAAGATTACCTTTACAAAAAGCTTTATTCCGGAGTAACCGGATAAAAAAGGGAATTGTCGTTTCAACGCCAAAAATCATATATTCTTTCAGAGCCCGGTTCATTCTAGCCATTGCTTCCTGCCTGGTATCAGCCCAGACAATCAGCTTCGATAAAAGAGGATCATAATAAGGATATACAAAATCTCCGGTAGTGATGCCGCTGTCGCAACGAACTCCGATCCCCCCTGGTTCCAGGAGGTAAGAAATTTGACCTGTTGACGGCAGAAAATTGTTTTTAGGATCCTCTGCGCAAATTCGACACTCGATCGCATGGCCTTTAGGCTGAATATCCTCCTGTTTAATTTTTAAAAATTCTCCGGACGCGATTAAAAATTGCTGCTTTACCAAATCAATTCCTGTAATCCATTCAGTGACCGGATGTTCGACCTGTAATCGTGTATTCATTTCCAAAAAATAAAATTTACCGTCGCTTTCGACAAGAAATTCGATGGTACCCGCATTATAATAGCCGGCCGCTTTTGTGAGTCTGACAGCAGCGTCCCCCATTTTTTTTCTGGATTCGGGTGTCAATAAAACAGATGGTGATTCTTCAATCAATTTTTGATTTCTTCGTTGAATTGAACATTCTCGTTCCCAAAGATGAATAACATTTCCATGTTCATCAGCTAAAATTTGAAATTCGATATGCCTTGACTGAGTGATATATTTTTCAAGAAACACCCGATCATCATTGAATGCAGATTTTGCTTCATTTTGAGCGGCTCGAAAAGCCTTTGCCGTATCTTTTTTGGAAGAGATCAACCGTATCCCTTTGCCGCCGCCCCCGGCCGCAGCCTTGAGTAAGACGGGGTAACCGATTTTTTCTGCTATTTTTATTGCATCAGCAGATGAATAAATCGGATCGGGGCTACCTGGAATTGTCGGTACATTTTCTTGTTCAGCTAACTTTCGAGCGGCAGTTTTATCACCCATCAGTTCAATGGCACTAAAAGAAGGTCCGATAAATTTAATCCCAATTTTTTTTAATTTTTTGGCAAAACCCCCGTTTTCAGCTAAAAAACCATAACCCGGATGGATCGCCTCCGCACCGCTTTGTTTGGCAATATCGATTATTTTTTCCTGATTAAGATAAGATTCCAATGCCGGAGCCGGACCAATCAAGTATGCTTCATCAGCCATTTGAACATGTAAACTGTTACGATCAGGTTCCGAATAAACAGCCGTAACTTCAATTCCCATCACGTGACAGGCTCGAATTATCCGAACAGCAATTTCACCACGATTTGCAATTAGAATTTTTTTGAACATAATAAATTTTGGAATTATTAATCAATTCAGATCAGTTTTATCCATTGGCTCTGTTTTATTCATTTCCTCTTGCGAAACGAACTAATTGCCTTTTTTTCTGATTCAAATATCATTAGTGTTTGGGAAAGGCGGGCTATTTCAATCAATTTTTGTACTTTGGGGCCGGGATTAATGAGAACAAGATTCCCTAAAAATCGTTCAGCCTGTCTTTTACCAAAAAGCAGAGCGCCTAAACCGGAGCTGTCCATATATTCAATATCGGCAAGATCAACTATTATATTGGATGAATCTTGTACTATATGTGCCAATAGATTCTTTTTGAAATCGGGAGTTAATGTTGAATCGATACGGCGTTCTAAAACTTTAACTATAACAGTATTATTTTTAACAATTTTTTCATATTTCATTATCAGACCTTTCAAAAGATAGGTTCCGGGTTCAGGGTTCAGGGTTCCGGGTTAAAAACGGCTGGAATTATATCGCAACTCAAATTCTACAGTTTTTTTTCATCTTTAAACCCGAACTTCTGAACCTTGAACCCGTAACCCGATTAACAAAATTAACAAAATAAAACCTATACAGAAATTTTAAGACAGAGACATTTCAATATTACACAATTAATATCCAAAAATCAAGAAATTTCATATCCGGCTGTTTCTAAACCGGATTGAAAAATTTTCTGCCCGCGAATGGCGCTAATCACACGAATAATTTAATGAAAAAAAAGATTCTTTTCCTCAAAAACCGGAAATTATATTTTTTAGAAATTTATAAATGGGATAAATTAAAGCTATAATAATCAGAATCAAACCGATTCGGATTATTCTATTTTTTTGTTGAGGAAATTCATAAGAACAGATTGGGCAAACCGTTTGGTCTTCACCAATCTCCACTGCACATTTCGGACATTCTTTTTTTTCAAACACACTATCTTCCATGAAATAAAAGATTAAAAAATAATTTACCACGGATGCAAATATGAACGTTGGGCAACCACATAGGGTTGCCCCTACACAAAACGGTGATATTGCTTTTTCTTTTATCGTCCATCGTCCATGGTCCATCGTCCAGCCCCATCATTCCATTCTTCCGAACTTCCCTCCACTGATCCTATAACGGAATATTCCCGTGCTTCTTTTTGGGATTGGAATCTACTTTATTCCGGGACATTTCCAACGCCCGTACTAATTTGGGGCGGGTTTGGGAAGGTTCGATAATGTCATCCACATAGCCTCTTTCTGCTGCTATATAGGGATTTGCGAACCGTTCACGATATTTTGTTACTTTATCATCCAGGGATTTTTGAGGATCTTCATCTTCTGAGATTTCTTTTCGAAAGATAATCTCAACAGCACCTTTGGGACCCATAACCGCGATCTCAGCAGAAGGCCAGGCCAGGTTAATATCCGATCTAATGTGTTTACTATTCATAACATCATAAGCACCACCGTATGCTTTTCTCAAAATAACGGTAATTTTGGGCACGGTAGCTTCACAATAAGCATACAAAAGTTTGGCGCCGTTACGAATAATGCCTCCCCATTCCTGATCGGTTCCCGGGAGAAAACCGGGCACATCTTCAAAAGTTATGATCGGAATATTAAAGGCATCACAAAATCTAACAAATCGCGCTGCTTTTATAGATGAATTAATATCCAGTACCCCGGCCATCATCGAAGGCTGATTGGCTACAATCCCAACCGGGTGTCCGTTTAAATGTGCAAAACCAACAACAATATTTTGAGCATAATTTTGGTGGATTTCAAAAAAATTGCCGGAATCGAAAACTTTATAAATTATCTCTTTTACATCATAAGGTTTATGTGGATTTTCAGGTACTACAGAGTTCAGGCTTATCTCCTCACGATTAGGATCATCGTCACATTCGATTACAACCGGATCGTCAACATTGTTTTGGGGAATAAATTGAATCAAATCCCGCAGCTGATCGAGGAGTTCTACTTCACTATCGGCAATAACATGAGCCACCCCGCTTTTTGAGGCGTGAGTTTTCGCTCCCCCTAACTCTTCAAAGGAAACTTCTTCATGAGTTACGGTTTTTACAACACTGGGACCGGTAACAAACATATAGCTGCTGTTTTTAACCATAAAAACAAAATCAGTAATGGCGGGGGAATATACGGCGCCACCGGCACAGGGCCCTAAAATAACTGAAATTTGAGGTACCACACCGGAAATGAGTGTATTACGCAGAAAAAGATCTGCATAAGCACCGAGACTCACAACACCCTCCTGGATCCGTGCTCCGCCGGAATCATTCAGTCCTATTATCGGTGCTCCCATCTTCAGGGCAAGGTCCATAATTTTACAGATTTTTTTTCCATGGGCTTCGGAAAGAGAACCGCCTAAAACAGTAAAATCCTGGGAAAATATAAAAACCAGCCTGCCGTTGATAGTACCGTGTCCTGTGATCACTCCATCACCAAAATAACGATGTTTTTCCAGACCAAAATCACGGTTTTGATGACGAACTAACATATCAATTTCTTCAAAACTATCCGGATCAAGCAACAGGTCGATTCGCTCCCGGGCGGTAAGTTTGCCTTTGTTATGCTGAGCCGCAATTCGCTCTTTACCACCGCCAAGTTTTGCCTGTTCTTTTAATTTTCTTAAGCGTTTAATACGAGGATCAATTGCCATCTTTTTGCTCCTCTTTTTCCTTATGCCATTTTTGGATATAACTGATTATTTCCCGGGTATTTGTCCCCGGACCAAACAACTTACCAACACCCAACTTATTTAATTCTTCAACTTGTTCTCTTGCGATAATTCCCCCACCGGTTAATAAAACATCCTTCAAACCGTTTTGAGCCAATAATTTTAAGACTTCGGGAAAAATTGTCATATGTGCACCCGACAAGATACTTAAACCGATAACATCAACATCCTCCTGTAAGGCTGATTCAACTATCATTTGGGGAGTTTGACGCAGTCCCAGATAGATCACTTCCATCCCTGAATCACGTAAAGCACCGGCAATAACTTTTGCCCCGCGGTCATGACCATCTAATCCCGGTTTTGCGATTAAAACACGAATCTTTCTTTGATTCATTAAAAAACCTCCGACAACAATGATTATAGAGCAGTGAAACATGAAAAAATATAAATTATTGCTTTTAATTTGTCAAATATTTTATTAGGACGAGACTAACCATCGTCCATGGTCCATCGTCCATCGTCCATCTCCAACTAAAATACCGCTGTTTCCTGGTATTCACCAAATTCTTCCTTCAGCACTTGAATCATTTCCCCGAGGGAGACATAATTTTTTGCACATTTAATAAAGTGGGGCATTAAATTTGTCCCGTCTACCGAAGATTGGCGCAATTCTTTCAGGCATTGTTGTACTACTGTTGCGTTACGTTCAGCTTTTACTTTGTTTAAATTTTTGAGCTGGTTTTTTTCCACGCCCGGATCTATCTTTAACAGGGGAATTTCAATTGTCTCATTTTGTTCGATAAAATCGTTGACACCGACAATGATACGCTCTTTTTCATCGATCTCTTCCTGATATTTAGCTGCAGCTTTGGCAATTTCTTTTTGGAAATATCCTATTTCAATTGCCGGAACAACACCACCTAAATTCTCGATTTTTTCAAAATACGCTTCTGCGTTCTCCTCCATCTCATTGGTTAGAGCCTCCACAAAGTAGGAACCTGCCAGGGGATCTATGGTATTTCCCACCCCGATTTCATGTGCCAGAACCTGCTGAGTTCTCAGCGCAATCTTGGCAGCTCTTTCGGATGGGAGTGCCCAGGTTTCATCCATTGAATTGGTATGTAAAGATTGGGTACCACCCATAACACCGGCAAGGGCTTCATAGGCTGTTCTGACAATATTATTCTCCGGCTGCTGAGCGGTTAAAGAACAACCGGCGGTTTGGGTATGGAACCGCATCATCCAGGATCGGGGATCTTGTGCTTTATATCGTTCCTTCATATGTCGGGCCCAGATCCGGCGAGCGGCCCGGTACTTTGCAATTTCTTCAAAAAAATCAAGATGGGCGTTAAAAAAGAACGATAATCTGGGAGCAAATTCGTCAATATCCAACCCGGCCTCGATGCCGGCTTCCACATATGCAAAACCGTCAGCTAAAGTAAAGGCCAGTTCCTGGACTGCAGTTGACCCGGCCTCACGAATATGGTAACCGCTGATTGAAATTGAATTCCACTGTTTCACCTCAGCGCTGCAAAATTTCATAATATCGGTGATAATCCGCATAGATGGCTTTGGCGGAAATATATACTCTTTCTGCGCTATATACTCCTTTAGGATATCATTTTGCAGGGTGCCCCTTAATTGAGCTCTCGAAACAGACTGATTTTCTCCGACTGCGATGTAAAATGCCAACAAAATCGCTGCGGGAGAATTAATAGTCATCGATGTACTCACCTGATCTAATGGGATTTTATCAAAAATGATCTCCATATCCTGCAGCGTATCAACAGCAACACCACAAACACCAACTTCCCCTAAGCTCATAGGATGGTCTGAATCATAACCCATCAGGGTCGGCAAATCAAAAGCGGTAGAAAGCCCGGTTTCCCCATGATTTAACAAGAAATGAAAACGTTGGTTAGTATCCCGGGGAGTGGCAAAACCGGCAAATTGCCGCATAGTCCACAGCCTGCCCCGGTACATATTATAGCGGACGCCCCTGGTAAAAGGATATTCACCGGGCAGGCCCAAATCCCGTGAATAATCGAAGTTTTTTATATCTGCCGGTGTATAAATTCCCTTGACCTCTTTTGAAGATGTCGTGACAAACTTCTTTTTTCTATTTTTACTATTAGCCGCTTTTTTCTTCTTCCAACTTTGTAGTTCATTTTTTAATTTATCCATAACTGACATTTAGTACTCCTAATTCCACCAACTTTTACTAGTGATATCTTCGATTAAATAATTCGTCAACTGCCTGTTTATAAGTAAGTTTGCCATCAAAAAGATTATACAGTAACTCCTCAAATTTTATTTTTTTTCCCTGATCCCAATAAGTAGACTGCAATTTAAGATCCACTTTTTTTCGAAAACGTTTTCTGATACGCACCCGCCTTTTCTCTGGTAACCTTTGTTCATTTTCAAGATATTCCAGATGCAGTTGGATCTGTTCAAATAATTCAGACAAACCCTCTGTTTTCGGGGCGACAGTTTGTAAAACCGGCATTCTCCAATCGTTTTTTAACGGTTTTAAACTCAAAACAGAACTCAGTTCCAGGAATGCCTGGTCAGCATTGTCATGGTCTGATTTATTTAACACAAAAATATCTCCGATTTCCATTAAACCGGCTTTCATGGCCTGTATGCTGTCACCGGACTCCGGAACCAAAACAACTATTACAGTATCAGCGGCTTCTACTATGTCTAGTTCGGATTGTCCGACCCCAACAGTTTCCAGGATAATTATATCAAACCCAAAAGCATCAATCACGTCTGCCGCCTCTTGAGTCGAATAAGCCAAACCTCCTAAGCTGCCCCGGGTCGCCATGCTACGAATGAATACCCCGGGATCACCTAGATTCGAACTCATCCGGATCCGATCACCAAGTAAAGCTCCGCCGGTAAAAGGACTGGTTGGATCAACCGCAATTATACCGGTGGTTTTTTCACTTTTTCTGAACCTTGAAATTAAGCCGTCGACCAAAGTGCTTTTTCCGGCTCCCGGGGGTCCGGTGATTCCGATCCGGTAAGCAGATTTTGCCTCTTTCAGAACCTGGTCCAAAATAGAATCTTCGAATCCCTGATTTTTTTCAGCACGTGAGATCATCCTGGCCAGAGCAACCCGGTCACCTGAAAAAAAATTTGCTAACAATTGTTTATCTGTCATCTATTCTGTCTGCTGTTTTTGAATTTCCCATAGTTTTGCATATTTAACAAAAACATGAAAACCGGAAAAAATTGCTAATAAAAAACCTTGAAAGCCGTCTAAAAACCCGGCCTTAAAAATATACATCTTAATCCAAATATGCAACGGTCGAATTACCAAATCAACAGATCGAAATTTTTTACCCCGGTTCCACAGATCCTCGGCAGCGAGAGACGTGTAATTATTTAGCTTTGAAAAATAATGTTTAATATCCGGATCGGTATAATGAAGAATCAAATTGTTAAATTTTGCCGTTTTTTCCGGCTTTTCCAGATATTCATGTACTGGAGTTTCTTGATAACATGCGTATTTCCTGCGAATTAAGCGTAATACATACCCGGGATACCAGCCGCTGTGATTAATCCACCGGCCTAAAAAGTTGGCTTTTCGTGGAAAAAAATAACCATCTGCTCCAGGGGATTCTATCGCTTCACGAATTTCGACTTCAGCTTCAGCAGTTAGCTGTTCATCAGCATCAATACACAAAATCCATTCTCCACCAGCTTGTTTGATAGCAAAATTTTTTGCCTTTGCAAATCCTTGCCATTTGCGCACAAATACCGATTCAGTATACTGTTTGGCGATTTTTACGGTTTGATCATTACTTTCGGAATCAACGATTATTATTTCATCAGTCCATTTTATACTCTCAAGACAACGGCGAATGTTTGATTCTTCATTTAGAGTAATTATCACAACTGATATTTTTGACAAATAGCACCTACTTTTTTATATAATCCGAGCACCAGGCGATATATATTTTACCGATAGCGGAAACAAATTCTTTCAAATCAAGCTCATGAATACATTCCAAATTTCCGGTGAGGCAGACATTACTCCAACACGGACTGCATGACACCTTTGAAACAATCATTTCTCCGCGGTCATACAGATCGATCTCCTGAAAACTGGTCATGCCAAACCAGGCTAAAACAGGCTTCTTTAAGGCAATCCCTATGTGCATACCCAGAGAATCCCCTGAGACTATCAGGTCACAAACTGCTTCATATAAAATTCCATACCGCAAACCTTCTTCGGTGGGAGTTGAGATAATATCACCGGGAACATTTTTCTTAATAAGTTTATTCCTTTCCGTATCTTCTTTGCCTCCTAACAGCAAAATTTCAATTTCCGGAAATTGTGCCTGGACAAGTTTAATTAAATTTACATTTTGTTCTATAGTGAGTTTTTTATTGGGAAATTTAGCTGAACATCCGGTGTTGAAGCCGACAACAAAATTTTTATCACCTATTTCAAAATTTTTTCGGATGTTTTTAACTTTTTCCCGCTCGGATTCAGTCAAATTAAAAACATATTCGTCCCGCTGGAATGGCAGATCAAAAGTCTCCGCCAGAATATCCTGTCCGGTTCGAACATTTGACTCAAATTTCAGTTTATCTTCCAGGCCCATTCTGTAATTATATTCAGCGCCTTTATTTAAGGGGATTATCTGACCGTCCCGGTTCAGTCCAAAACCATATTTTTCAATCGCCTCTATCCGATTTGCCAAGGCACAGGAATTTTGATTTTTGTCGGCATTGAATAAAACATCAAACAACATTCCGGAAAGTATCAAAAGACTATTATTTTCCCATATCCAAATCTTATCAATAAGAGGATTGTTTTCCAATAAAGGAACTGATGATTTTTTGGTTAGCCAATTGATAGTTGATTCAGGATATTTTCTTTTAATAGCGGACAGCATTGCAGTGGTCACCAAAACATCGCCTAGAGCATCCAGATTGATAAGTAATATTCTAGTACCAAAAGGAACCTGATCCCGGCAGTCAAGACAATTCTTAAAAGGCTCACAGGGTTTATAACCGGTGAACAGTCTACAGTTTGGAATTTTAATCATAGAAATTTAGTCCTTGGGTCTTGGGTCGTTGGATCATTGGATTTTTAATTTATCTTCACCGGTTAGTATCAAATATCAAATATCAAATATCAAACATCAAAATTACAAATTACAAATTACAAATTACAAATTAAAATGTAAAATGTAAAATGCTTAATTGTAAGATTGTTCAAATTTAAATTTAATTCAATGATCTCATAATTCCAATATATATATTTTGCACCATTATGCGTTTTTTTTGGTTAGTTTTTCTTTGCCTGCCCGACATTTTTAAGCGGGATTTTTGATTTCATATTTCCATCACTCAATTATTCCAATCTTCCATCACTCCATTACTCCATTACTCTATAACTCTGATTCCTTCTCCAGACAGCCAACGTCAATCGTCCATGGTCCATCGTCATTTCATCCAATACTCCCGGTTTTTTGAATAAAATCTTTCACCACGGCAAAAACAGTCTCAGGTTTTAAATATTTCATACAATCCATCAGGTCGCAGTTTAACAGATTACAACCCAAACAGTGTATTCCGGAATTAACCACAACCGTAGTATTTTTACCACAAGGACCCTGTAACCGGGCATTTGTGGGACCGAAAATTCCGACAGTCGGAATGCCAACCGCAGCAGCTATATGCATCGGGCTTGTATCATTGCCAATATACAGATTGCATAAAGATAAAAGCGCCGCTTGCTCGGATAGATTGGTTGCCGGATGAACTCCACAACGATTTCCGATTTTATTCGCCAATTTTTTAGCGTCATCCAGTTCCCCCGGTCCCCAAAGCACTAAAATTCCGGCATTAAATTTTTCCAACAACGCCTTCCCTAAATCTGCGAAATAATTTAATGGCCACTTTTTTGCCGGCCAGCTTGCGGATGGATTTAAGGCGATCACCGGGACCTGATCAAAATTCAGTTCTTTTAGGACAATTTGGGCTTTGATCAAATCAGGCTTTTTCAAAAATAATCGGGGTTGGGTATATTTGACCGGAATATCAAAATAGTTTAAAGCATCAAGATTAAATTTCACCTCGTGAATTTGATCTGCCCGGGACGGTATTTTAATATGATAAGCATATTTACGAATCCGAAAATCAAAACCGACCCTGAGTTTGGCCCTGGAAAACAGGGAAATCAATGCGCTTCTCGGATTTCCGAACAGGTCGAAACAAACATCATATTTTTGCTGCCGGATATTTTTGAAAAATTTTTGGTCATTTTTGAAATTCAGGTCTTCACCGTAGGGAGCAATCCAAATATTATCAAGATCAGGGTTTTCGGTCACAAGAGAGTATGCCGGCTTCTCCACAACAAAATCGATTTGACAATTTGGAAATTGTGCCTTTAAATTTTGAAAAACAGGAGTAGTCAGTATAACATCTCCAATCGCTCGAAGTTTTATTATTAATATCTTATTCCATTCCGGCAGCATGATATCTGTAAAATCATTCCTTATTATTTACAATAATTCTTAATTTACAACATAGATATTAATTTCTCAATAATAAAATGATTTTTCAGTAATATGTAACTAACGGAGGGGGGAAACGAGCTCAAGAAATTAGCGAAGCGGTTTCGACTACTAACAGAAAACGTCAAAAAATGAAAAATAATTTCCCTTCTCACGATTGACGTTTCACATTTCACGTTTGACGATTAACTTGCAGCTGCGCGGCGTTAAAAATTATTCAGATATATAATTACTTTTTTGTATCATCTCATTCAATTTATTGATTGCCGTTTTTATCTTATTTGCGTTATATTCAATTTCCTGATCAATCGAAACAGTCCCAAACATAAACTTCACAGGCATAATCGATTGGCCTATCTCCGAAGAATCTTTAGCAGAACTTTTACTTAATTTTTCCACAGAGTCATTAATTTTTTCTTTTATCTTTTTGAGATTCTCTCTGGAATCACAGTCTTCTAATTCCCAAATACAAAGTTTTAATTCATTGATGATTTCCTGGAGATCCATCAAAAAATTTTACTCCTTGGTTATTTAATAAAAACAATGTCTTTTTAGAAAAGTAATTTTCAGCTCAAAACAGGCTATCCCATACCCTCGATACTCCGACTAATAAAACCAGCTGGCATTTTTCAGGTTTTTTACATTCTTTGCCGTTATATTTTATTAAAATATTTATTGCCTTTTGGGCTGCGCTCGGTGTAAAGTAGAGTTTCGTTGCCTGGCCGGATGATACACCTTCCGGTTTAACCAGAAACAGGGCCATTTCATCTTCATAATCTGCAAGCCTGAGATGGCTTTCAAATTGTGCTGTTATGTCAGATAATTCCCCGGACTTGATTTTATCAGATTCAATTTCGATTTTATACCATGCCATCTGAGTCCCCTAATATTTTATTTAATAGTGTTTTGGTTTTTATTTCTGCTCAGTATTTTTCATGAAAAGAACAAAAAAAAGATAAATTACCATTACTAATTTGTCAACCATAAATAGGAGGTACAAATTCTACAAATTTGGTTGTTTTAAGCAGAAAGAGTGAAAATTGGGAATAATCCAAATTCAGTTGAAAATTTTGAAATATTTTAGTTGTCAGGTAATATTCGGTTTAGAATAGTAGTCGGATCCCAAATTATATTTTATCACCCCTTTCTTTCTCAAATTTTACTAAATGAAATTACAAAAGTCAAGTAAAAAATTACATTAGAAATAATACCTCAGTTATGCTGGGGGTAGTGTCACAGAGACCGCTCCGCTAATCTCTGTGACCATCGTTTCCCCCCGGTTAGTAACCTATTACCATTAGAAGTAATATATCAGCTAAGAAAATAGCGATCAGCATTCAGCTTTCAGCACTCAGCCAAAGCCGGTAGCCAGTCTGCTGATGATGGAGTTAAACAAATGCGCAAAAGCGTGAACGCGCAAATGGGGTGCTGACAGGGAATCATCCATTACTCCATTACTCCTCAAAATTAATTAAAACCAATTTTCAGTTTTTAGACTTACCTGCCCAGTCGACTGCTGACGGGGAGTCTTCGAGGCTGAGTAGTGATTAAGAGTTCACATTAAAACAATTGCAGAATATTTTTATAAATATTAAAAATAAAAAAAATTGGCCCCCAGATTATATCAAACAATGGAGTCATAAAAAATAAAATCAGAATAAAAATACCGTAGGGCCTGATCCTGGCAATATATTGTGCGTATTGGCGGGGCAGCATATTTTCCAAAATATGGGAACCGTCAAGTGGCGGGGTGGGCAGTAAATTAAAAAAAGCCGGTACTAAATTTAACAGCATTCCGATATGAAAAACAGAAAATAAAAGTGTAGATCTTTGAATGGAGTAGTCCGTATTGAACATGGTAAGACAAAATATGGCGATCAGCAAAAACAATAACGACAGGATTAAATTAGATGCCGGGCCGGCAAATGAAACACGAATTTCATCCCTGCGGTAATCACGAAAATTGTTGGGATTAACCGGCACCGGTTTCGCCCAGGCAAAAAGAAATGGAGATCCGGTAAACCATAACATAACCGGAAGAATTATCGATCCAAAAAGATCGATATGGGGGAGCGGATTAAGTGTAATTCGTCCCATATCTTTAGCCGTGGGATCTCCGGCCCGCAAGGCTGCGAGGCCATGGGCACATTCATGAATAATTATGGAAAATATCAAAACCGGGAACCATAATAATCTTTCTAAATCTGTCATAACTACCTTAGGATTTTTGAAAATGTTCAATTGCCTGTTCCATGGCCTCAATGCAGGTCAATGAACAGCGGACTTTATTGTCCGGTAAACCATTAAGTTCCAAAGTCAATTGTTCTTTATTTATGTCAAGTGCTTTTTTTAAGGTTAAACCGCTGATGATTTCCGTCAATTTACTACTGGCGGCAATAGCGACAACACAACCCATTGTTTTAAATTTTGCAATTTTTATCCTGTTTTTTTCTATTTTAAGGAACATTTCAACAATATCGCCGTCATAGGGATTTTTTGCCATTCCCACAGCATCAGCATCCGCAATTTTACCGACATTTTGCGGATTTAAAAAATTGTCCATTACCTGCTTTGAGTATCGCATATTTTTTTTCGCCTCAAAGGCTCTAAGGCTCTAAGGCTCTAAGGCTCTAAGGCTCTAAAAAGAATCAAATGTAAAAAAAGCTAATTTATTGCTATTAATTTATCAATTATTTTTTGGGAAACGATTGCTCCATCGTCCATCTTTTATCTTTTGATC
>SDBT01012789.1_pt1 | contig 13472 bp, 11 predicted proteins | sample 2277101 | NCBI WGS metagenome assembly SDBT01 (sample SAMN10404973, study PRJNA504765) | marine sediment metagenome | isolation source: marine sediment core GS10_PC15, 103 cmbsf | place: Arctic Ocean: Southern Knipovich Ridge | collected 2010
AAACTGTTCGCTGCATTTAGCAGTGCCTTATACACCTGCATTAAGTATGGCACGCTATCAATGCAATGTCAACAAAAAAGGAGCGGCTTTCCTCCCACGACTAAAGATCGTGGGTTTCCAGCCACGAATGATCATGAACGTGGTAAACAGAAACGACACTGATCCCTTTATCACATATAGCTAAAGCCTATCCGGAGATTGTCACTTGAGCAGGCGAAGCCTGGATCGAAACAGGGAGGAGTTACACATTACCTATACATATCTGCGATCTGTAATCCTGCTGACAATCACTTTTCTATTTTCATGCGCAATTGCATATCCGGACGTTAGATTTTCGGGATCTGCCTACAACGAAACGTCGTTGATAAACCATGATGGTACGGTTCGATACGGCAACAGGAGCGATTTGCACCTGAAAGCTGCCAGTCTTTCAGAGGGGGCGAAACTGGTAGCTGAACTGGATTTTTACACGCTGTATGGATATTTTGCCCCTCTGACGGATGACGTGGATAGCTCGGATCTGAAGGATGGACAGTTCTATATAGATCGGCTTTATTTAAAGTTCCCCATCTCCAGTGCAGACGTAATTCTGGGGAAACAGCGCATCGCCTGGGGAAGCGGGATTATTTTCAGGCCAACGGACAGCTTCAACAAACCAAACCCGTTAAGCCTGAGTGGTCGTAAGGAGGGTGTCAATGCCCTGGTCGTCAAGGTGTTTGTGGGCGATCTATCCGCCCTCGATTTTATAATAGCTCCTGCCAATGTTTCCCAGTATATTGATGATGAAATCAGCCCGGAATACCTGAAATACAGCAAGTTTGCGTCACGCTTTACGTTCAACAGATTCAGAACGGACATGGCCTTTAGCTATCAGTATGATGGAGGAGCGCAGAATCATACATACGGACTTGACATGAAAGGCGACGTCGTGCTGGGCTATCATATAGAGACGGTTTTCATAAATAGCAGGGATGAATCGGTGGAAAATATGAAGAAGCTCTGGCGGTCAGTTCTGGGGCTGGATTATTCCTTCCAAGGGAAATGGATTCTAGTTGGCGAGTATTTGTATAACGGTTCTGGGGAAGCAAAGGAAACCGAACTGGATGAGAGCAGTTTTTCACTTCTGGAAGAATTTAAATACAAACATTACCTGTTTTCTCAGGTTTCATACCAACACGATATACTTCTGAGGGCTAACGTTTTTCTCCTCTGGAACATGGTGGACAAAAGCTTTATCTTATCACCGGGCGTAAACTACAGCCTGTTTCAGAATACGAATCTGGATTTATATTGCCAGGTGTTCTTCGGAGATGACACTGATGAATACGGTCCCGCTCGCATGGGTGGAGATCAAATCTACTACCTCAAGCTGACCATCAAATTCTGAAGTGAGCGGCGTGCTATTCTTCATCATCAGTATCATCATCCGCTATTCCCTCCCATTTGTTCCGTATCTCTTTTGCCGTTGACCGCAGAACTGCCAACTCCTGACTTTCCTCTATCTGGCTGTCGCCAATTCCTTTTTTGCTGTAGAAATTTGTGATTGATTCTATTGCTTCATTGACGCATCTAGTAGCCCCAACATAATCATCATTGTCCATACAAATAAAGGCTTTAGCTCTGGCGTTCATCATTGATATATATGGTCTGTATCTTTCAAGGGAGAAGGCTTCATCTTCATATTCAGCGTATCTTTTTATCAGATCAAGCACCCTGAGATTGCGAGCGGTATCGCGCTCGGCGCGGTGATAGTCTCCCAACTCAAACAGACTGGCGTATCTGTGGTAATACAGCATGGATTCGTTCCGCAACCTCTCGCAATCATGGGAATCCAGCTCAAAGCCATCGTCCGTCTCATATTTTGCCTTGTAGCCTTTCAGCAGAGAAGAATAGTGATCCAGCAGTGATTCCTGCCCATACGGTCTCTTCCCATCAGGACGACCATCGGCCTCTAACTGCAACATGCCAAATTGCACCCGTATCTGGATTTTCTCACTACCATCTGAGCCGACTACTTTTCTAATAGATCCGGAATCAGATCCTTCGTCCCATTCCCTTAGTAAAGGACCTATATCCTCACCTGTGTTATCTTCACTTATGTTATCTTCACTTATGTTATCTTCACTTATGTTATCTTCACTTATGTTGTCTTCACTTATGTTGTCTTCACTTATGTTGTCTTCACTTATGTTGTCTTCACTCATTGTATGTCACCTTTTTTTCTGGATCTCAGCCAAAAGCACGCGATGGCTTTCATTTTCAGGCTCCATGCTGATCGCCCGTTTTATCTCCTCTTCAGCATCGGGATACATAGCCTTTTCGTAGTATGCCCTGGCTAGAGTAGCGATGAAGTTTGGCGCAGGATTAAACTGAACGGATTTCTTCGCAGATGCCAGGGCCTCATCCAGCTTTATCCCTTGCTGCAAATACAACACAGTCAGGCTGTGATGAACCAACCCCATTTCTGGATCGATACTCAACGCTGTTTTGAATTCCGTCTCCGCCCGGGGAAAATCACCTTTCTCTCTGTAGAGATCGCCCAACATTCCATGAATCATGGACAAGCCGGGCTGAACTTCCAGCAATTTCTCGAATTGCTCTATCGCCTCATCTATCATGCCCCTCTTCTGGTATATAATACCCAGATTGATAAGTGCATCAGGCAGACCAGGCTCTAACTGTAGGGCTGTTTTCCATTCCGCTACTGCCTCATCTGTCCTACCACGTCTGTGATAGAGAAATGCGAGTCCGGAGTGTGCCGTAGGTGAATTGGGTTGTGCCTTCACAATCTCCTTGTATTCCTCTATAGCCGCGTTCTCCATCAACTCCTCATCTTTCCCTATCAACTCCTCAATATAACTTGTCAGCCACTTAACATTGTCATCCTGTGGATTTTTCGATGAAGCCATGCGATACTGCTGTATTGCGTTCTCAAAGTCCCCTATCACGTAGAAAAGCTGACCGGAGATTACATACTCCGTCGCCCGGGAATATTTCTGCAATCTATCCTTTATATCATCAATTTCCACCTTGCTATTACCTATATTAGTTAGGAGCGGGAAAACTCTCCTTCTGAATTTGCCCATGCCCATAATGTTCGGGGATGTTGTGTTGCCCATCTGCGTACCGAAAAACTCCATGCGCGGACGATTATCGGTATGCAGTGGGCCATCGCCCACATATTGGTCTATAGCATCCTCATCCATCATGAAGGAGTCCAGCAAAGCGAGCGGATCGGCCATATTGACCAGTTCCAGATCCGCTCTCACGGCTTCATTTTCCATCCGCTTTTTGAAATCCCTGAAATCTATCCTCAGCTTTTCCGGCGTGCCTATCAGGATCACAAAGTCCGGAGTATACTTATACCACAGCGTCGTATGCGGAAAAGCCGCTTTGAACGTCCTGACTATCATCTTGTAGTGCTCTTCGGGCAAGCGATGGAGCGGAACCCATTGGCACATTATTCCGTCTTCGGTAAGTATTCTCTTACATAATTCATAGAAATCTATGGTATAGAATCCCGCGCTGTTAGCACTGACCAGAGGATGGATTATGCCTGTGGAGATCATATCATACTTCTTATCAGTCGTGAGTGCATAATTTCTTCCGTCATCCACGACCAAATTGACCAGCGGCTCATCCAGCACGCTATGATTTATTTTGGTGAAGTATTTGTTAGCCTCCACCATACCGGGAGAGATCTCAACAGCATCAACCTGCACGCCGTGTCGCGATATTGACCACGAGGTCACTCCCATGCCGAACCCTATCACCAGCGCGGTACTGGGATCGGGATGAAAGAGTATGGGAAGATGACCTATGACGCTGTGGGACGGCAGATCCCATCTTGAGTCCTCCGCTGCCTGATTCGCGTCCACAAATGCCCGTCGCACGCCCTGCGCATCTTCCACTACTGTCACAGATGCATCGATCCCTTCCCTATAGAAGAGTTGTTTATTCGTCTCACCAGGGCCTTTGAATATAGCGGAGAAGTGGGTGAGAGGCTTCCCCAGGTCGATCAATACGATAGCTATACCAATGCACACGATGATGGCGGTGAGCGCAATCACTTCGCCAGAGAGAGCCTTTCGCGTTTGCTTCGCAGCAGATGACGCCAGGAATGTGACCGTTGCTCCTGCAATCGCATTGAGACAGGCTATGATTACAATAGTTTTCTGTATGCCTATGTTGGGAATCAATATGAATCCGGCGAGAAATGCCCCGAAAATGCTGCCCAGCGTATTAACCGAATACACATTGCCAATGCTCCGTCCCAGATTTTTGAGGCTTCTGGTGTATATTTTACTCACCAATGGGAACGTCGCGCCCATAAGCATGGTGGGCAGGAGCATTACCAGAAACGACAGCGTGAATCTACTTCCCATGAAAGTCCACCAACCTGGCTTCGTGAAGGAGGAGCCTATAGAATACAGTTTTCCGAATACGGGAATCAAGAGTATGGCTGATAATGCTATAAGCATCTGGGCGGCTCCCAGAATTGTCAGGAGATTTTTCCGCGCGTCGATGAAGCGCGCCATCAAGAAGCTCCCCAGAGCTATACCGCACAGGAAAGTCGTCAACATAGTTGTAAATGCGTAAGTGGTGGAACCCAGGAAGAGGGTGAGAACTCTTGTCCACAGAACCTCATACGCCAGCGCGCAGAAGCCGGATACTGCGATCACCCAGAGAGCAAGTTGTCCCGCCCACTCCGGGAGCGCAGGTATTTTACCTGCATCATCTGGGAGCGCAGGCATCTTGCCTGCATCATCATCCTGTACCGAACGACTCCTATTTCGAGCGAGAAACAATGCTCCCAGCGCTACGATGATATTGATCCCGGCAGCCAGATATATCGTCCCCGAAACGCCCAGCCCGCGTATGAGAATAAACCCGGCGAAGAAGCATCCCAGAACAGCTCCGAAAGTATTGACAGCATAGAGTACCCCAATATTCCACCCTATCCTGTTCATCCGGTCGGCAAAGAACTTACTGATAACCGGCAGCGTACCACCCATCAGCGTTGCCGGAACGATGATAACCGCAAAGCACAGGAGAAACTTGACGAAGGATAGAATGTAGAAACTGGTATGGAGATTCCGATGCACGGCAATGTAGATAACGCTCGTCCCGGTCAGTATGAAAGGCAGAATAAGGGCGAACACACCGATTCCGGCCTGAAGGTAAGCATAAACCTTTAGCGGGTTCCCACGCCTATCAATAAGCCTGCCAAAGTAGAAGCTGCCGAGCGCCATCCCTGCCATGAACGTGGTCAGCACTGTAGTCATGGCAAATACGGTGGAGCCGAATACCAGCGTCAACATACGGTTCCACACCACCTGATATATAAGTCCGCTGGTACCTGAAAGGAAGAAAAGCGTGAGGATGGTGACCCGTATACCCGACCGCCGCCCGGTTCTTGGTTCAACAGGGATAGACTCAGCCCGGGCAATGGTAGAATTAAGATTTTCAGGATATACTAACATGGATCACTCCGATTTTTGCTGGACCTGCCTGTGTTACTTGTCCGTTAGTATATCAATGTTCTCAGGTATTGTCAATTCGGAAATTCTGGTGTTCAGACGTGAGTTCGGACATATCCGAACTCACGTCTGAACACCAGAAACCGTGTTTTATCCGTGGCTAATAGTTCACAAATCATTCGTGATTTCTGGCATGGTTCACAATTGCCGTAACACTTTCGCATATGATACATATTGTTCCATCGAAAATCCCCCCAGCCCCCTTTTCAAGGGGGAGTTATAAACCCTTGCATATAGTAGGTCTGCTGCTCACTCCTGTAGAGCGAATGTAGAGCAGACCTCTTGCTCCCCCTTGAAAAGGGGGCTGGAGGGATTTTCAGCAATATCCAGAAAGTGTTACCTTAATTCCATCGGAAAATGGACCATCCCTGATTTCTGTTTCTGTAATCGCCTATGGTTTCAGTACGACTCCCAGCGTTTCCTGTGGAGTCTCGATGATCTTCTCACACGCCTCCGGCGCTTTATCCAGCGGGAATTCGTGGCTGATGAGCGGCTTCAGCTTTAGCTTACCCTCTGCGGCAAATCGAAGTGTCTCTTCCAGATTGCGTTTGGTAGTCCACTGGACAAAAACCGGCGGATAGTCGCGGCCGCGCTCGTATTCCTCGTCGTGATAGCCCGGCCCCGGTCGTGCAGAGCTTCTGATGTCCATATTTCCCAGACTGGCGCCGAAGCCATGAGATATGGACCCGCTGATGAGGACGACGCGTCCCATTACGTGCGTATCCGGCGCTTTCTTCATCATTTTGACGACCGTATTAAGGGCATCACTGGCATCCCCGCCGAAGCACATAATAGCGGCGTCCATCCCATAGCCTCTTGTGAATTCCGCTGCGATTTTCACCGGGTCTTCGCTTTCCACGTTCACCACAATATCTGTACCCACTTCTTTTGCGACTTTCAGCCTCAGCGGGAACCGATCCAATCCCATCACGTGCGTACCTGACAATCCTGCGAACTGGCAAGTCAACTGCCCCACCAGTCCCAGCCCCACCACCACAACGTTCTCGCCAAATTGCAGTTGAGCGCGGCGTATCGCCTGAACCGCCGTCGCTCCCAGATGGTTGAATGCTGCCTCCTCGTAGCTCACGCCTTCAGGAATGTGGACGGAGAGGTTCTTTGGCACACAGGCGTGGGTTGCATGGAGAGCGTATCCGCCGCCCATACAAGCTACCTTGTCTCCTATCTGGAACTCATCACAGTCTTCGCCTTTGGCGATAACATCGCCGGCATTCTGGTATCCAAACGGTCGCTTAGGTCCCGATGGTTCGGGATTATTTTCTCTTCTCCGCTTTAGTCCACCCAGTTCAGTTCCAGAACTGATCACCGAAGCTCGAACCTCTATCAGTATCTCGCCCTTTCCCGGTTCAGGCATAGGGCCTTCCTCGACTGAAATGAAACCTGAGCTATCTCTGGCTGCGAATTTCCTTATTTTGGGCATTCTCTCAACTCCTTTATAGCTTTTCCCGTGCGTCCGGTGACGCGTATACGGACAGTATCTCACCGTAATAGATGGTGTGAAAATCCCCCGCTGGATATGCGGAGGAGACAATCGCGCTGGCGAGTTCATCTTTCAGCACGTCATTTTTATGCACGACCTTGCATTCATAGTGGATCACGCACTCATCTATGATGGGAGATTTCACCTTCTTGCCCGGCACAGCGGTCAATCCCTTTTCGGCGAACTTGTCGTAATCCCTGCCGGATTTGCTTCCGCAGAAAGCCACCGCCTCGCGAAGCTCTGCTGACGGGACGTTTACAGTGAAATCCTCCGTCTGCTCCATCAGTCCGTGAGTATATCGGGATGGCCGAACCAGAACGACGAATATGGGTTTGCCCCAGATTATGCCAACGGTTCCCCAACCGATGGTCATGGCGTTGGGCTTTCCGTCAGCGTCAGTGGATACCAACAGCAGACCCGGCTTTCCCAACACATCCAGCGTCTCGTTTAGATAATCAAAATTACCAGCCTCTACTTTGTTCGACATCGTGTGTCTCCTTTGACTTTAGTGGTTTAATCGGTAAATCTGTGTTGTTATTCGTAGGGGCACAATGCTTGTGCCCGGGCACGCGCAGCGTGCCCCTACGGGTATTTTGGCAATACGAACTTACCGATTGTACCATTTAGTTGTGGAATTATTGAACGTGGCGGAGATTCAGCATAAGAAGTATCCCCGTTATCAGCAACACCAGGGCGACTATCCTGTTGAATAGTACCTGGTTGATCTTTATATGCAAAACTGAACCTGCCATAGCGCCGATGACAAAAGCAGGTAACAGCCATGCAGTGAATCTAAGAATATCACCAGTTATCAGTCCCGTATAGCAGTATGTCACATACTGCCACGAATTAGCGATGAGAAAATAGAGTGTCAGCGTAGCCCTGAAAACCCGCTTGTCCTTTATCTTCCAGTTCAGATATATAATGACAGGAGGGCCACCTGTGGCGAACATGCCTCCCAGACAGCCGCCGAGAAAACCGGCGATCAGCCCCACGTAGTTTTTGACTTCCCTGTTCCTGCCTTTACTCCAGAACAGCATTTTCAAAGCATAGCCGAACAGAAACAAGCCAAACAGCCTCTCCAGCAAACTGCTTGTATACGAGGCCAGCACGTATGTCCCCAGCGGAGTTCCCAGTAAAGCGCCGCTAACCATCGTTAGCAGCAGGTCTTTTCTGATCCATTTCCTCGTCTTAAATGTTGAAAGCAGGAGAATACCAGAGAGCACAGCAAGTGAAGCGGCTGTAGGGACTACAAGTCTTCTATCGAGAAACAGAAGAAGCAATGGCACTGCCAGCAGACCTGAACCGAACCCGGTCAATCCCCTGATCAAGAAAGCTATCAACACTATGACACTGGATAGAATTATTATTTGTGGGGCTATGATCTCATCCTTCCCTGATCGCGTGAATATCAATAGATAACCACCAGAAGCGCACATATTATATAACTCCCGCAAGAGTCTGTCAAGGATTCTAAGTTGCGAAGCTTGTTGTTCTTGACAGCCGGACAGAAGAGAGATATACTTACCTCGATGTGATAATATTGTGCTGGTTAAATGATTTTCCTATCCGGACTGGCAAGATTGTCAGTACCAAAATGTGGGAGGACTGCAAGGATGAAAGTCACGTGTTTGATGGTGTTCGTTTTGAGCTTTGCTGTAGTGATGTTCTATGGTGCAGGTTCCGGGTATGCAGAGGTATATTTCTTTGAGGATTTCGAGGGTTTCTCCGATGGCGACGACGTCGTTCAGGAAGGTAATGTTTGGGAAGTATTGGACGATGCGCAGGCATCTGGCATAGCGTCAACTGTGGTGGCTCATACCGGTCAGGTGAGCTGCGTTCTTCAAGGCAACTCGTGTATAGGCTACAATCTGGCTTTGAATGAAGGGCTGCCGGAGTCCTACGTCGCCTCGGTCTGGTATTACCATGACGCCGATCAGGATCCGCCACCTGATGCCAATTTTATCTTTGGCGATGTCGTACCGGTGTGGAGCAGTGCTATCCTCGTAGGCACGCGTTCTGTCGCCCCGGATCCTGATAACTATACCTACAGAGATAAGAAAGGAACCGCCACTGTCGAAGACACAGGAGTCCCAAGAAAAAGTGACTGGGTTCATCTTGCCTTTGTTATTGAGAGCGACAAGACAGATCTCTATATTGATGGTCAGAAGATCTATGAGTCGGCGTTTGGCTCTCTAACCTATACTGTGCTTTGCTGTGAGAGAGTGTGGGCTGTGACCACAGGCGATGTCTATTACGACAACTTTGTACTGGCCGATACTATGGAAGAGACTGCGGCAGTAATAGCAGTGGAATCAGCAGGCAAATTAACCACAAATTGGGGAGAGATAAAAGCTCACTGACGGCAGCATCCGTGTTTATCCGCGTGCTATTTCTGTTGAGGAGAATGCTAAAAATGATGATAAATACTAAGAGACTTGAACGCTTGCCGCCGTACCTGTTTGGCAAGCTGAAGCAGATGACGCAGGAGCGGAGGCGTCAGGGCATTGATATTGTGGATTTGAGTATGGGCAATCCGGATCGGCCTACGCCGGATCATATTGTAGAGAAGCTCTGCGAGGCGGCGCACGACCCGCGCAACCACAGATACTCGGCCTCCAGAGGCATATTCAACCTCCGCAGGGAAGCTGGATGGCATTACGAGCGAAAATTCGGTGTCGATCTTGACCCTGAAAACGAAATAATCGCAGTGATAGGGACGAAGGAAGGGCTTTCGCATCTCGCTCTGGCTCTCATTGACGAGGGTGACGTGGCCCTTGTCCCCAATCCCACCTTCCCGATCCATATATACAGCGTTGTGATCGCCGGCGGTAACGTGTTGACCGTTCCCATGAGCGATATAAATTGTTTTCTTCCAGACCTTTCTGAGATAATAACGAAGCTGTGGCCAAGACCGAAAGTCCTTATACTAAGCTTTCCGCATAACCCCACGACTCTGACGGTTGATCTAGCTTTTTTCCAGGAGATAGTGGATTTTGCCCGGCGCAACGAGATAATAATTGTGCATGATCTGGCATACAAGGACATCGTTTTCGATGACTATGAGGCTCCCAGCTTTATGCAGGCAAAAGGAGCGAAGGACGTGGGAGTGGAGTTCTTCTCACTTTCCAAGTCCTACAATATGGCAGGCTGGCGATGTGGCTTCGCTGTGGGAAATCGGGATATAATTGACGCTCTGGCTAAAATAAAGGGATATTATGATTACGGTATGTTCGCTCCCGTCCAGATCGCATCCATACTCGCGCTAAGAGAATCCGATGAACATGCAAAAGAAAACGCGCTCACCTATCAGAAAAGAAGAGACGTCCTTGTGGAAGGACTGAACAGAATGGGCTGGAAGGTGGAGAAGCCAAAGGCTACCATGTTCGTCTGGGCGCCTATTCCTGAGCAATACAGAGATATGGGGTCTATGAATTTCTCCATGAAGCTGCTGGAAGAGGCTGAGGTATGCGTATCTCCGGGGATCGGATTTGGCGATAAGGGCGAGGGATTCGTGCGACTCGCACTGGTGGAAAACGAACACAGGATCAGGCAGGCCGTCAGGCAGATCAGAAGAGCACTAAAGATGTCCGGCGAACCTACGAAAGTAGCAGAACAGGCCACTCGATGAATTGCCGAACTGGCGTTGAAATAAAAAAAATCACCACAGAGGACGCAGAGAAAGCGGGAAAACGAGAAAGTGAGAAAGTGAGAAAGTGAGAAGACGAGAAAGTGAGAATATAACATGCTGGCTCCCTTTCACCTTGCGTCTCCGTGTTTAGATTTTATGATTTCCTGGACAAGAACAAAGCTTCGCGACTGATGTACCCTGGGAGCGCAGGCATCCTGCCTGACCTGTTGAGCAGAATGTCTCACCCATTGGGATTTATAATCTCCTGGACGATAGAAAATACACTCTTTTTTCCATCATCTATATTATGAAATTGGTATAATTTGAAATAATCGCTCAATGGACATTCCATGACACTTAGTAGAAATAAGAAATGGCTTCTGTGGCTTGGTGGGCTTTTTATCCTTCTGGTACTCGTCATAATTGTATCCAGTTGGTTTGGCTATGCCCGGATCGGTGTGTCCAGTATTCTTCGGATCGCTTGCAGCAGGATACCCTTCGTCAGTATAGAGAAAGACTGGAGCGATACTGACGAAGAGATATTGAGAGTGCGATCAGGCAGAATTCTCGTAGCCTGTGTAGTTGGAGCGGGGCTGGCGCTGGCAGGGGTCGTGTTTCAGGCGTTACTCCGCAACCCCCTGGCAGATCCCTATATATTGGGTGTCTCAAGCGGCGGATCGCTGGGCGCTATCATCGCGTTCATTCTTGGCATCAGCAGCATAAAAGGACTGTCAACACTGCCGTTTTTCGCATTTATAGGCGCTCTGTCAACCATGTTTCTGGTTTACAGCATCGCCCGGATCGGTGGACGAGTGCCGACTCATACGCTGTTGCTGGCCGGTGTGATCGTAAACGCCTTTTTTGCGGCCATAATCATGTTTGTTGTTTCCATTGCCAAGGCCAGTGAGACTCAGAGATTTATCCGGTGGTCAATGGGAAACCTGGAGTTGGTGGACACCAAATTGGCGATAATCGCCAGTACCCTTATCTTTCTCAGTGGAGCCGTGCTTTACTACTATGCGCAGGCTTTCAATCTTTTCAGCCTGGGGGAGGAATCAGCCGCACAGTTAGGTGTCGAGGTGGAGCGGGTGAAGAAGATCGCCTTTGTGCTGGCATCGCTCATCACCGGCGCTGCGGTCTCTGCTTGCGGGATAATCGGCTTTGTAGGGCTTATAGTGCCACACATGGTACGCATGACCATTGGCGCGGATCACCGGGTGCTGATGCCGGCGTCGGTTCTGGTTGGCGGAGCTTTCCTGATAGCGGCTGACACCATCGCCAGGACTCTCATAGCGCCAACACAGATACCTGTGGGAGTAGTGACAGCTATATGCGGTGGTCCCTTCTTTATATATCTGCTCAGGAGAGGGCGAACATCATTTATATAATGGCTGGATAAGGAGCTTCTCATGATAATAGATTCACACGTTCACCTAAAACACGGCGATGCGCAGAAAACCGAATACAGCGCGGAAACTATCGTGAAAACTATGGATGCGGTTGGGATCGATCAGTCCGTGGTGTTTGCCATGTCAACCACCACCAGCCGGTCAATCGAGATGGCAAAGGCAGCAATCAGGGATTTTCCAGATCGCTTGATCCCTTATGCTTATGCACTTCCCAGCTATGAGGTAGCTGCGCTTGACCTGCTTGATGAGGCTATTTCAGAATTTGGATTCCGGGGAATTAAAATTCACATGGGCGAATGTACGCTGGCGGAATATGTGATCGACCCAGTTATAAGGCTGGCTGGTGAGCGCGGCGTTCCCTGTCTCATTGACTGCTTGGGGAGATATGATCCCATCAAGCGATTGGCTGAGAAGTTTTCCCGGACGAAAATAATCGTCGCTCATCTGGGGAAATATCTCTGTAAGGATGAATCCCTCATAGATCGCTTTATCCGGCTTGCCGAGGCGTATAATAATATCATCCTGGATGTCAGCGGCGTGGTAATGACGAGTAAGATAAGCGAAGCGGCGGCTCGCATCGGCTCTGGCCGCGTCATCTTCGGCACCGACGGCCCTCACGAAGTACCGGACACTGTAACGTATGCAAGCGACGAACTTGACAAAATTCGGAAACTGGATTTGAATCCTCGCGACGAAGCCGCTGTTCTGGGCGGAACTATATCCGACCTGCTAGCCCTATAGCCCCATAGACCTATGGACTCATGAACCCATGAACCCAATTATCGAAGTACGCGAAATCAAATACCGATACAGCGACGATTGGCTGCTGAACGGTCTTAGTCTCTCCGTAGATCAAGGTGAGATAGCCGGGCTTATTGGACCAAATGGGTCGGGCAAGACTACTATCCTGAAGCTGCTGAGCAAAGTGCTGAAGCAGGAGGATGGAAGCATCTGGCTGATGGGACGGGATATAGCTTCTATGAAACAGCGGGAGATCGCAAAGGTAGTGGCAGTTGTCCCGCAGGGAACGTCCATAGCGTTTCCTTTTACTGTTCGGGAGATCGTTCTGATGGGTAGATCGCCGCATCTTGGACTCCTGCAAATGGAGCGGGAATCAGACTTGAGGATAGCTGATAACGCTATGGCGCTGACCGATACGCTTGAATTTGCTGATAGAAGCATTGACGAATTGAGCGGCGGCGAGAGACAGCGGGTTATCATCGCCCGCGCGCTGGCTCAGGACCCAAAAATCATGCTTCTGGACGAACCCACGTCCTATCTGGACATCAACCATCAGGTGGAGATATTCGATCTGATAAAGCGGCTGAACAGCGAACGCGATCTGACCGTTGTGATCGTATCTCATGATCTGAACATGGCCGCTGAATATTGCG
>SDBT01012790.1_pt1 | contig 13472 bp, 14 predicted proteins | sample 2277101 | NCBI WGS metagenome assembly SDBT01 (sample SAMN10404973, study PRJNA504765) | marine sediment metagenome | isolation source: marine sediment core GS10_PC15, 103 cmbsf | place: Arctic Ocean: Southern Knipovich Ridge | collected 2010
AATGACCCTATTTTTGCGCCAACTTTTTTTAATTTTTCTTCGAGTTCTTTAAGATATGGGCCAGCTGATTGTGGCGGCATATCCCTACCATCTAAAAATGGGTGTACTACAATGTTTTTTACGCCGAGTTTATGTGCTGCATCAATCATTGCGTAGAGTTGTTTCATATCTGCATGCACGCCCGCATCTGAAAGGAGTCCGATAAAGTGTAACGTTTTGCCGTTCAGATTCATTTTTTTCAGAGCATTCACAAGTACTGAATTAGTATAAAAAGATCCATCATCGATCGCCTCATTAATCAAGGTAACCGGTTCTTTGGTAACGCGCCCAGCTCCGATAGTGAAATGGCCAGCTTGCGAGCTGCCGATATAACCTTTTGGAAATCCAACTGCTGGACCATCTGCTTTTAAAATGGCGTGAGGAAATTCTTTCATCCACGCATCATAGTTTGGTGTCTTTGCATGATAGATGGCATTATATTTTTTTTCTTCGCAATAGCCAAAACCATCAAGAATAATAAGCATGGTAACAGAGGAATGAGGTTGTTTCATGCCAACTACTTTCCTATCTCTATGCAAACGATTTATCAATCAAAATTAGAGTACTTAGCATATGATGGTTATGATACACTATGCAAGCAAAAGGAAAAGAGAAGTATAAAAAGGAGAGTAATGAAACATAGAGGTTTATTGTTAGTGTTTGCCATGAATTTGCTTATGATATCACCTCTTACTTTTGGTACGCAGCAAACGGTTATGAATACTGAGATTCCTGATCTTGATGATGATACTTCAATGGAAGAAGAAGATTTACTTGATACGTTTCAAGCGGAGGATCCATCTGTTTTTATGCAATGGGTTAATAAAATTAGTACTACGCTCGTGGCTCGGTGTATTATTATAAAGCGAGCAATGCAAACGAAATATTTTCAAATAAGAAATTGGTGGAAAGAGCGAAAAACAACTAAAAAACAAAAGAAAGAGATTTTAGTTTGAAAAATACGCATCATATATTTGCGCTGTATTATCCAGCGCTGCATATTCCCAAACAGGAAAAAGAGATCATTCTGAATGATGCTGATTTAGTACATCGGCTTACGCGAGTTTTACGGCTCACTATTGGCGATCACTTTTTTGTGTTTGATCGATTTATCAACGCTCAGCTCATTATTAAAAAAATCGATCGCCATACGGTAATTTGCCAAATGAAAGAAATTAAAGACAATACAAAATGGCAACCCTCGATTATATTTTTGTTGCCAATTTTAAAACGAGAAGCTTTAAATGCGGCAGTTTATAGCTTGGTTGAGGCGGGGGTTAATGAGATTCAACTTATTCAAACCGAGAAAGGGCAGCGTAAATTTGGTATTACCAAAGAAATGAAACGTCTTGAACGTATTATTATTGCAGCTGCCGAACAATCAAAAAATTTTGCGTTTCCTCAATTGAAAGAGCCAGTCTCATTTATGCAGGCACTAAAATCAGTACATTCTATGTGTTACGTTGGTGATCCTGCAGGTCAATCCGCTATTGCTTATCTGTGCAAACAAGAGATCCCGCAGTGTACCCTCATCGTTGGCCCTGAAGGGGATTTTTCAACCAAAGAAAAAATGGCGCTCAAAAAAAAGGAAGTTATTCCTTTGCAGCTCACGCCAACGATTTTACGGGCAGAATCTGCAGCTTTTTACTTAGCATCCTTATTTCGATCAGCCTTTTTGAAATAAACCTTGTCATCCGTTGATACAAATAGTACATATTTTTATTGCGTTTACGAACAGTAAATCAGTAGACTGAGATTGGTTTGCAGGATTTTTGATTAAAGGAGAGTACGTGAAGAAACAGGCTGATATAGCCCTTTTACTTGTGGTTTTGGTCTCATTGAGTGCGAGTATTGGTATTTTGCATGGAAGAAAAATACCAGTTGATCCATCAATTGTTGCCACTGATTCTCGTATTGTGTTGGAGCATCAGGATGCGCTTGATTATGTGCAGCCGTATCTCATAAGCGGTAACATGGATTCAACAGCTGCGGCGTTACACCAATTTGTAGATCCGGTATTATTCAATGCCCTGGATGATATTTTAAGTAAGGTGCAACTTTCTCAGGAGCAAAAAGTTCATTTACTTGCCTCTGCACTGCTGTATGACCCAGATCTTCATAGACAAAAAATGATATTAACCCGCTTATTTACGCTTTTTTCAGAATACCCGATTTTTCAAGCCATGTGGCCCCATTACGTGCAAGCGATTCCAATGGTTATGGGGTGGGCAAAAAAAACAAGGCAGAAAAAACAGCTTGCACGTTGGAGAGATCAATCACTTAATCAAGCGTTAGTTCAAGATGATCCGGCTCTTCTTGCCGGGTTATATAATGCTGGAATACGCCCTAAAAAAGATAAAGCCTCTCAATTACTCTATCAAGTGGCAACTGAGGGGAAGGAGCCAGAATTTGTGCCTTTTTTAGTAGATCAATTAAAGGCTGATATCAATATGAGCCCAGATGGTATGTGGACTCCTTTAATGCGGGCTGTGCAAAAGAATAACGCAAAAATGGTGAGAGTTCTTTTAGATCAAGGTGCTGATGCAGAACTAATTTTAAATCCCAAGGTTGGCAGTGCGCGGCAAATTGCCTTTGAACGTGGCTATTCTCCGATTGAGTTGATGATGAAGAAGTCCCAATAAAGTATCTATCTAACCACTTTGTTGCACGAGATATTTCTTTAAATAAAGCGGCAAAAGCTGCTGTACTCCTTTATCACCAGCATGCCATTGTGCATAACCCATCTTACCAATCTGCGCAAGTGAACAATAGGCAGGATTTGATGCGGGAATGAAAGCCCGATCACCCAGAGTGCTTTTTATCTTTTCGTGATAAAGTTCTGCGCCATTGCCGATAAATCGTATCGATTTCTGCTCACTTTTAAGTTCATCAAGCAGTTGATCAATGTTTTTATATCCCTTAAAAATAAGAGTACCATCCCGTTCAATCGCCACATATACATCAAAAGCAAACGCATTAAACATGATGATCGTGACTGGATAGGTGTTGTCCTTCCACTCAACGTAAGCTGCCTCAAGGGCATCAACGCCAATTAAAGGGATATGTGTAGCAAAGCTCAACCCATTGGCGGTTGTGATAACAACGCGCAAGGTGGTAAAAGGGCCAGGGCCTTGATTGATAGCCAGAAAGGGGAAATCTATAAGTTTTAACGCATGTTTTTTTAATAACGTATCTATGAGTGGAATAAGCTCACTGCTTGCTTTGATTTTGCTCACCGAAGCTGAATCAATAAGTTTTGGTTCAAAGGAAAAGAGGCCAACTTGAACTTCATCGTAAGTATTTTGCATGGCAAGAAAGTAATTCATGGAGTTTGTTAATTTCGGTTTTTGCACTTTTGTTGTTGATAAAAAACACTAAATGAATCGTACTCTATTGTTTTCTCCTTTTTGATGATTATTTTACCGCAATTTAAACACTTCCACCCTTCAAAGTTAAGAAAGTGGTCAAAAAACGATTGTAAAACCATCGTTCCGCCACACTTTTTACAATTCATGACTACTTACTCCTTTGTTTAACCAAATAAGTAACCACAAAACTCAAAGATATGCGTGGCGATACATTTGTTTTGCGATTACTTTATATCCCAAGCCCCACTTGTTTCAAAGTAATCATGGAATAAACCAGTTGTCAATGAGGCGCATTTTCAGGAGGACTTTGAAACTGCAATGATTCAAGATAACCCATCAAAAGGAGTGCCGCTGCCACTGCATGTGTTGAAAGTTTAGCCTCTTTTGTTTTTGGCCGCACTATGCGATCGGCCTGCTTGCTTGTGAACCGTTCGTCCCACCATATCCAATTGATCGTGGGAAATTGTTGTTTCAGCTGTTCACCAAATGCTTTTACTTTCAGTGTTTGCTCGCTTTCTTTTCCTTTCAACGTTTTAGGATATCCAAGCACAATAGTTTGGATTTTCTCATCTTCGATCGTTTTTTCAATATATTCACCAAGTTGCTCAGTGGCCACGGTGGTGAGTGGGCGTGCAAGAATCTGGAGTGGGTCGGAAATGGCGACTCCTGTCCATTTATCGCCTAAATCAAATGCTAAAATTTTCATGTACTCCTTTGGCCGGTATCATGATCGTTAAATTTATAGTATGCTCAAATGAAAATTCTATCGTATTAATGCCGTAACATAAAGGAAAAAGTATGAGTACGGGTTTGTTTTTGATGTCGTGGATTGATTGGCTCTATGGCTGGCCGCTCATTATCTATACGATGTGCATCAGCATACTCTGTACGTTTGCCTTTTCTTTCATTCAATTTCGCTCATTTTTCAAAGCATGGCGCGTTATTCTTTTTCCTGATAAAACAACGGTAACAATAGGAGATATGACCCCTCTGCAAGCATTTATCAATACCCTCAGCTCAAATCTGGGCAACGGAAGTATCGTTGGTGCAGCAACGGCGGTTTTTACCGGCGGCCCTGGCGCAGGTATTTGGGTTTTGATCTTTGGCCTGCTGATGATGTCGATTCGCTTTGCGGAAGTATTTGCAAGTACGTTGTGGGGTGCAAATGCACCGAAGGGCAGCGTGCTTGGTGGCCCCATGCTGTATTTGCAAGATGTGGTTGGCGGTAAGTATTTATCTTATTTATATGCCATTGGATGCTTTATTTTTGGACTATTAGTTGGCAATATCATGCAAACCCATTCAATCAGCTGGAGCATCAACACCACCTGGGGCGTTAATCCCTATATTATTGCAACGGTACTTGCTGCTTTTATTGCGTACGTAGTTTTCGGTGGTGCGCAGCGTATCAGTGCTGTTTCTGATTGGCTTGTACCGGTAAAAGTAATTGTTTTTTTTATAACTTCATCGTTGGTGATCGGGTATCATGCTGGTGCCTTAATTCCTGCAATGAAATTAATGCTTTCAAGTGCATTTAATCCAAACGCATTTGCAGGAGGCCTTGTTGGATTTACAATCATGCAAGCGATTGGTTCTGGCCTCAATTTATCAATTACCGCAACTGAATCGGGCCTTGGTACGGCAGCAATTTTGTTTGGCTTCACCGGGAGCAAAGATCCAATACGCTCCGGGCTTATGGGTATGATTAGTACCTTCGTGAGCAGTTTAGTGTGCTTCATTGTTACCCTCTGCATTGTGATGAGCGGTGTTTGGGATTCAGGGCTTCAAAGCGCGGCACTTACGATTGCTTCATTTGATACCGTGTTTGGCCAATGGGGCGGCTGGATTGTAAGCTTTTTATCAATTAGTTTTGGTACTGGTGTGTTTGTAACGTTTGCGTATGTGACGCGGGCTGCATGGCTTGCGATTACTAATGGCCGCTATGAACATGTATTTACGGTGAGTTATATCATTGCTGCATTTTTGGGGGCAATTATGGATGTCAACATTGTTTGGAAAGCAATTCAACTTATTAACGGCTCACTCCTTGCCATCAACTTGTTTGGGCTTGCCTATCTTATGCCACGATTGGCGCGCGAAGTACGCAAATTACAAGGATAAAGGTGCAGCAATTATTTCCTGAAAGGTGGCCAGTTGCGTGCCATACTGATCATGTTGGACCAGGTTCCACATTTGTTGCGATTAAAGGGTTGCATGAAGATGGCATTACGTATATTGGCACAGCGATTGCGCGTGGGGCCAAAACAATCGTGGTTGAAGATGTTGCGCACATTGATACCGCAACCTATACCGCGATTTATAAACATAACGTAATTGTGCAACAAGTTCCCAACGCCCGCAAAGCACTTGCGCAGCTCAGTGCAAAAGCAGCGCATCATCCAGCTCAGAAATTGAAAATCATCGGCATCACCGGCACGAAAGGCAAAACAACCTCTGCAGCACTGCTGTTTCACATCTTGCAAACGGCTGGCATTTCTTCAGCTTTAATCAGTACCGTTGGCAATCGGATTAATGGCACACAGTTTGCACCTTCGCTTACCACGCCGCAGCCTGATTATTTGCATCAGTTTTTAAAGCAGTGTGTGGAACAGGGCGTTACCTGGGTGGTGATGGAAGTGGCCTGCCATGCGATCACGCTCCATCGTATCGATGGCATTCAATTTGATGCCGTGATTATGACTAATATTGCGCGGGAACATTTAGAGTTCTATGGAACCGTTGAAATATATGCAGCTGAAAAGATTAAATTACTCTCGTTTCGCAAAAAAAATGCATGGGGATGGTTAAATAAGGATGATGCTCAGTTAGCAGAAATTTCTGCCGATCATCTTCGCTTTTTTTCAGTGCATGATGATGGCGCTGATATAAGTGCGAAGTGGCGGCAAGATTCGATATCGTTAGCGCTTGATGTTACTAAAATTGGTAAAAAATTTTCAGTCCATTGTGCCGCGTTAATGGGGGAATATAATGCCTATAATATTTTAGCAGCTATCGCCGGTGCAAAATCAGTTGGCGTTGCGCATACCAACATAAAAAAGGCGATTCAAAGTTTCCCCGGTATTGCCGGGCGTCTTGAAAAATATCCGCTGCCAAATGGGGCTACGGCGATTATTGATTATGCGCATAATCCATTTTCGTATCATGCCCTTTTTAAAACATTGCGGCTGCATACACATCAATTGATTGTGGTGTTTGGTGCGGGTGGTGATCGAGATCGGCACAGACGCCCGCAAATGGGCGCAATTGTTGCGCAGTATGCAGATCTTCTTTTTATTACTACTGATAATCCGCGGCATGAAGATCCTGATAAGATCGTTGAGGATATTTTGTTTGGTATAGCGGCAGAATTGCAGCATAAAGTGATTGTGGAGCCTGATCGCACAAAAGCGATTCATCGCGCGTATGCCAGGTCAAAAAAGGGGGCTCTTATTGCACTCATTGGCAAAGGGCCTGATGAGTATCAATTGATTGGCTATCAAAAAATTCCCTTCAGTGAGCGGGAAATTATTACTCAATTTGCCTCAAACCTAAAGTAACTGTTGCATTTATATTGCATTATTTCGTATTTTGAATATGAAATATATCGATAATTGACTTTCAAAATATGGGGGTAATTTACTATGAACAAGAGGTTTCATCGCTCTATTTTCATTGCAACAGTGATTGCTTTGATGGTTCCATCAGGGGCAGTTGCCTATGATGCTTCGTTTGAAAAGTCTATTCACCACGAAATACTCAATGCCTTTGGGCCGCCGGTTGAAAAAAAGGTACCTGAGCCGAGCAAGAAACCGAGCGGAATAAAGGAGCATTTTAAAGAGTTGTTCGAAATACCGATTTTTACCGAACCAACGGTATCACCACGGGCTCGTCTTCAGGCGGCATTTGAGCTTTTTCCGAAAATGGTAATGCCTGAGCAATCGGTTATCGATGTAGAGCTGATTAATAAGCTTGAAATCTTGCAGGGTGGCATGCATGGCGATCAAAATCTTATCAAGCAGCTTGTGACGATCACTCAAGATGGGACTAAAGAGGACATCTTGTACACTTCGGCAGGCATCAAATCATTTACTGAGATTGTTTCCATGCCAATAACCGATTTTAAAACGATTCAAGCACGTCAGCAGGTGATCAAAGCGCTTATGTCTGATAAAGCTCTTCTTTCTCAGGCTTCCCCGCTCTTGCAAACGATGCGTGATTCAGAGCTTTATTTATATGACATCTATCAAAAAGAGGGGCTTTCTCTCGGTGAGCAAATGCTCTATCCCACCGCTATTATGGAGCTGCTCGGGGTGAGTGAAATGCCAGCATTTGTCACGTTGGCCAATCGTGTATACGCGGGATTTATTCCTCTTGCAGCGGCTCTATCAGTTCTTTCAACTGCTATAATAGCGAAGTATGCAACCGGGCCAGAGCAACAACAGGTCTTATTGCTAGTAGGTGGGGCTTTAGTCGCTACGGCTCCTACCGTTGCAGTTCATCTTGGCCAAATCAGAAAGGAATTTGCCAGCCTAGCCAATATACAGCTGAAAATGATCAATGTTACTGCGTATGTGCGCTCAGCACAAAAATTGGTCCAGCTTGTTGCGCAATTAAAAGCGACCCGCACGGCATTGCCAGAACTTGAGGAAAAAATGCTTGCCTATATATCAAACAAGGCTGGTTCGCCTCGCTTTCAAAAGTTTATGAAATTATTACAATCAAAGACGTTTGATGGGCCATTGCCATCAAAACTTTCTTCTCCGGGTAACATTCTCTTGGCCTATAAACTGATCAATGAAAAAGAGATCAAGCAACAATTGGGAGAGTTTCTTGATTTTGCGGGTAAACTTGATGTTTTTGTTGCACTTGCGCGCAAAATGAATGCTCATGAAAGTGGCAATGCGCAATTCTGTTTTGCGACCTTTGATACGCAAAGCAACAAGCCATACATCAAGGCTGCGGGTATATGGAATCCATTTGTACCGGCATCTCAAGTGATTCCCAACGACTTTGATTTGAACGTGGGTAAAGAGCGGAATGTGCTTTTGACTGGTCCGAATACCAGTGGTAAATCAACCTTTGTCAAGGCGATAATGATTGCGCTTATCATGGCGCAAACCTTTGGCGTAGCGCCGGCACGTTCATTAACGTTTACGCCATTTGCTAACTTGCTTTCATATATGAGCGTTACTGATGATGTATCGCGCGGTCTTTCACAATTTAAAGCAGAAACGATTCGGGCCAATGAGCTGAAAAAGATTGTGATGGGTCTCGCGCCAAACGAGTTTGCCTTCTTTATCTTGGATGAAATATTTACTGGAACTGCACCAGAGCAAGCAGAGAAGCTTTCGTTTGACTTTATCAAAAACTTGAGCAAGTTCCCGAACGTGCTCTTTATCAATGCTAGTCACTTTAAAAAAATGGCTGAGCTTGAACAGCTTACAAGTGGGGTAACTAAGAACTATCACCTAACCGCCGATGTTGATAAGAATAACCAGGTGATTCGTTATACCAGAAAGCTCAAACAAGGCGTTGCGCCATATAGTAGCGCAGAGCAAGTAGCCCGCGAATCGGGCCTTACTGAGACATGGGGCCGGCAAGCCGAGGGAAATGATTGGTAATCAGCCTGCACAGTGCATAAATACAAAAAAGAGAGGCCCTCATGGGCTTCTCTTTTTCCATTGCAACTTTCACGGATCGTTATGGCTTTTTTGGCCGCTCAGTGGCGGAAAATGTTGGAAATTTTTTAATGGGGCATCATGTAGTTCATAAATTTGTTTTTAGTTTCGTTATCAATAATTTTGTTCATAATAATTGATTTTAAGCTGCCGCTTATCATATCACCTACTTTTATTAAAAGAGCTCCACAGGAACCTGGAGTAACCTCCGAGGGATCATCTGGAGATCTTGAAAGTAATAAAGAAATTGGATAACTTGATTCAGTAGCATTTTCCGATGATAATAATTTATAACGATACGTTTTCAGCAAATAAAGAGCCATGTTTGGTTTATCGTATAAAATTGCTGCACCTAACGCATTAACGTAGAAACCGCCCTTCGTCATAAAATATTTTCCTAAAGCAGCAGCAGGATCATGCTCGGCAAATAGTTCTAGAATTTTTTGTTGCCCTGTTTCTATCGCGAGCATGAAAAATGGTACGGTCCCCTCAGTCGCACTTTCTGCTGTAATTATGCCACTTTCAAGGGCCATTTTAATAGTTTCAAGATCGTCATTTGTTCCCCTTAATACGGCCGTCTGAATGTATTGTAAAAAAAGTTTTTTGTTTTGTTCTTTTTTGTCTTCTGGAGATGCCATTAAGGCAGACACAATATCAGCTCGTTTTTTATACAGATAAACGCCTCCTACAATTGCGCCGATCAGGGCAATCCCGGCTGGAATTGCAATTTTAGCCGCTTTTTTTAATTCTCGCTGTACTTGCTCCTGTTCTTGTTGGGAGCATTCTTTTTTGATGCAACGAATATAAAGGTTGGCCTTCTTTTGCATTTTTTTAATTGCACGGGTAAACACATTCATTTTCTGTTGCACATCTTTGGTATCGGCTGCAAGCGCCGATGGTATAAAAGAAAGTGCCAGTAAAAGTAAGGTATGCTTTTTCATTATTTAGTCCTACTTATTTCTATAAAGAGGGTGGGACTATATGTATTTTAACCATTCTGCGCTTTTTTTGAATCTTTTTACCCACATAAAAAAGGAGAATCAATACAACAGCAGCTTTAAAAGTTGTCCATGATGCGGATTTTACTTCCCGCCATCGTGCGCTTTTTTCTTCCGGCGTGCATTTGCCGGTGATGCATTTTTTGTATTGATCATACTTCTTTTGAAACAGGTTCATTGCCCGCTGAAATACCGTCATATCATCCTGCACAGCAGCGGGATCTTGAGTAACGTATACTTCTTGTCCAAAAGAAAGTGTGGATGCAGCTAAAAAAAGACTTAATACTATGCCATTTCTCTTTTTCATAACCATTTCCTATTAGTTATTGGGTAATTTTCCTGCGTTTTGGAGGATCCATTGTTTGTAAGCTTCACTTGGGCTCATTGTTCTATAATAGAGAGCGGCTACCGCAGATAATTTATCTTGGTCGGATTGTTCGTTAGGATTATATGGTCCAAAGTGTTGCTTTAAAAGAGAGTCATTCCGATTATATGCAGCATCCCTAAGCGCCAGGTTTAAAGGTGAGTAAATTGATTTTGCAAAAGTAAACCACTTATTTTTCGTAAATTGTTGCTGACCAACTATAGATATGGCTCCGATAAGCACAATTATTATCGGTATCGCAATTTTCGCAGCAGTTTTCATTTTCTGTTTTAATTCTGCTTTCTTTTTTGGATCAACGTTCTTTTTAGTCAAAAGATCAATATAGCTTTTTGTTGTTTTTCCCAAGGAATCCAGCGTAGACATAAGCTTATTTTTTTTGGTTTCGATGTCATTTACTTGATTAGCTTGAGCTGGCACTCCAAAAGCAAGTGATAAGACCAGTAGATTGAAAGAGAGCTTTTTCATAATACCTCCTCTAGGTTTTGATTCATTTTTAGTATAACCGTAATGGCCACAAAATAGCAATAAAACGCTGATTTTGAGCGCCATTCGTGCCTTCTGGATGCTCCTATTTATAGGCTGCAGCTGAAGTAAAATCTACTATTCTCGGGATATTCGAAGAATGGCCGTTGCCGTGGCGTTGGCCGTTCTTTACAGGCTATCTGTATGCGGGCACCTATAAAGCCTTTTGAGATTTCAGTATGGCATGCACGCTGCCGTTTTCTTTACAATTAAGCCCATTATGGTAGGATAATCACTGATTCTAATTGGTAAAAACCTGCTATAATTCGGGAGTTTTTATGGTACTGCAACATTACTTTCTCATTTTCGTTGGCGCGGGAATCTGCGGCCTTTTAGTGGTTCTCGGTTTGTTTGTAAAAATTAAATCTCTGTGCGTTGATGATAAAAAAGCAAATCGGATAGCAGATGCAATTAGTGAAGGGGCGATGACCTTTTTACAAGAAGAATACCGTTTAATTTCTGTTGTGGTAGCGCTCGTAGCTGGTGTGCTTTGGTATTATTTCTCACCAATTTCCGCCGGCGTTTTTATTGCAGGTTCAATTCTTTCATTAATTACCGGCTATATTGGCATGAAAGCGGCAACGCTTGCAAACGTGCGTACTACGATGGCTGCAAAGCAAGAGGGGGAGCATGCGGCATTTTTAGTTGCATTGTTTGGCGGCGGCGTGATGGGTTTTGCAGTGGCAAGCTTTGGTCTTTTAGGGGTTGGTACACTTTTTTATCTTTTTGCGGACCATCCTGAATTTGTCATGATTTTAACGAGCTTTGGTTTGGGGGCGAGTTTGGTTGCATTTTTTGCGCGCGTTGGCGGTGGTATTTTTACCAAATCAGCAGATGTTGGCGCAGATCTTGTGGGTAAACTTGAAGTAGGTATTCCAGAAGATGATCCACGTAATCCTGCAGTTATTGCAGATAATGTTGGTGATTGCGTTGGCGATACGGCTGGCATGGGAGCAGATATTTATGAATCCTATGTTGGTGCGCTTTATTCTTCCATAATTTTAGGGCTCAGTGCCTATGGCCCATCTATTAGCTATTTAACCCTACCATTAATGCTTGCAGTGTTTGGCCTTGGCGGTTCATTAATTGGGCTGCTGTCAAATCTAGTTTTCAAAGTAAACCCAGCGGCAATGCTACGTAACGCAACCTATTTTGCAATTGTGTTTTTGCTTGCAACTTCTTACTACTACTTGTACTACATGGGCATCGATCAAAGATTATATATTTCAATCTTTTTAGGCTGTGTAGCGGGAGTGGTGATTGGTTTGGTTACCGAATATTATACGGGCGGCAAACCGGTTGAAGGGATTGCAGAAAGTTCAAAGTCTGGTGCCGCAACCAATTTAATTGATGGGCTTGCTGTTGGCATGGAATCAACGGTGGCACCGGTACTTATTCTTTCCGGTATTGTGATGATTGCGCATATGTATGGCGGCGGATTATTTGGTATCTCCCTTGCTGCTGTTTCTATGCTTGCAACGGTTGGCATCACGATGACTGTGGATGCCTATGGCCCGATTGCTGATAATGCGGGCGGGATTGCTGAAATGGCTGGCTTTGATCCAAAGGTTCGCAAGATAACCGATAAGCTCGATGCGCTTGGCAATACAACTGCCGCAATGGGTAAAGGTTTTGCCATTGGTTCTGCAATGCTCACGGCACTTGCACTATTCTCCGCGTATGCGCAGCAAGCGGGTATCGCCTCTCTTGATTTACTCAATCCAATAGTTTTGATTGGTATGTTTATTGGTGCAACGGTACCATTTTTAGTTTCCGCGCTCACTATGCGCGCTGTTGGCCAAGCTGCGCTCCAGATGGTACTGGAAGTGCGCCGCCAATTTAAATCGATCAAAGGGCTCCTGGAGGGTAAGGCAGAGCCAGATTATAAACGATGCATCATGATTAGTACCAAAGCATCCCTACGGCAAATGATTCTGCCGGGCATTATCACGGTCTTTGTGCCGATTATAGTTCGCTATAGTTTAGGCGTTTTAGCGCTTGGTGGCGTACTGGTGGGTGCAACGCTGGTTGGCGTGCTACTTGCGCTCATGATGGCCAATAGTGGTGGCGCATGGGATAACGCGAAAAAATATATCGAAGCGGGCCATCTTGGCGGCAAAGGCTCTGAGGCCCATAAAGCGGCCGTTATTGGCGATATGGTCGGCGATCCTTTCAAGGACACTTCTGGCCCTGCGCTTAATATTTTAATCAAGCTTATGTCCGTCGTCTCGCTGCTTTTGGTACTTATTGGCTAAAAAAATTAGATTAAAATGAAAAAAGTCTTTTAAAATGGTGGTTTTTTGATATAAACTCTTGAATTAAGGAGCTCGTTTTGAGTATGATCAGAATAGGAAGAATATTTAACCAATTATTATTTAAGGCCAAGAGCCTGAGGAAGGATATGATGAAGACAAATCGTATAATTTCAATGCTTTTTTGTGCGGGAATATTGCTTGGTAGTTCGGGTGTAATGCAGGCAGTA
>SDBT01012791.1_pt1 | contig 13471 bp, 14 predicted proteins | sample 2277101 | NCBI WGS metagenome assembly SDBT01 (sample SAMN10404973, study PRJNA504765) | marine sediment metagenome | isolation source: marine sediment core GS10_PC15, 103 cmbsf | place: Arctic Ocean: Southern Knipovich Ridge | collected 2010
CTGTCTTGTTTTTCCTGAAGAACCGACAGATGTGATGAGTTGTATTGTCGGTATGCCGATAAATTTAAACGTCGAAGTGGATGGAAATAATATACACATACAAACAAATAAACCACTGGAAAATGCATCGATTCAGATTAATACAGTAAACAATCTGACCCTCATGGAAGAGGAAGTTCTAAAAATTTCTGGCGATGGCGGAGAAATTGATGTTAAAAAGCTGGATTTAAAATTTCCGTATAAAGTTCTGGTCAAATTGATACAGGGTGATATTCTTAAGGACGAAGTAATTCTTAATCTTGGCTGGAAGAAAATTTGAACAAAATGTGCTGGCCATGCCGCGTACGGCAGCGAGTATCGATTTGCACTATACTCATATTGCGATTGATGGCGGAAAACCCGGCTGTGGATACGGGCAGGACTCAGATTGTAATCCGGCCAATGCCGGCGGCAAAGTTGGCATCGCTTAATTATCTGACATTTTTCAATTATAGTCATTCCCGCGGGAATCTATAGAACGGGATTGAAGATTTAAAATATTCAAATTGTCATCCCCTCGAAAGAGGGGATCCATTGATTCTCACTGATATCTAATCCTGGATTCCCGCTTCCGCGGGAATGACAAAAGGGGCAGGGATGACATTAATGGTTGAACTAACTTAAAAAACGCAGGTGAAGATACTATGAGAAAATTGTTAGCGACAATTTTAATATCTATTATCATATTTATTATCCGTGTTGAAGCTAATGAATATTATCTCTCTTCAAAGGGTGATGACTCAGCTTCCGGTACCATTGAACAACCATGGATGTCAATCGGAAAATTGAATGAGCAGGATTTTAAACCGGGTGATATCATCTATTTTGAAAGAGGTTCAAAATTCACTGGTGGTTTGTTAATCAAGGATTCGGGAAAACCGGAGAATCCGATTATTTTTACTGCATATAGCACCGGTATATCTCCCCTATTAATTAACCGTAATCACGATGTTATAAATGGAAATATTATTCAAATTAGTGGAAGTCATATCATCATTGATGGTTTTTATTTCAGAGATGGATTGCCGGCCAATAGACAGAAGGGGATTGGCGCCCGTCGATCAGGAGTTATTTTTATCAATAAAGGAGCGAATCATAATATCGTGCGTAATTGTGAAATTGAAAATTGCCCGATGGGAATTCAAGTTTATGGAGAATATTGTCTAATAACTCAAAATTATATTCATGATTGTCATATCTTTTTATCCTATCCGCCCTGGGGCCCGGTTGGAATTATGGTGGCAACATCAAATAATGAAATATCCTATAATCATATTCGTAATTATTATGCTCTTGGGGGGTCTTTTGGGGCTGATGGCGGTGCTCTGGAAATTGATGTAAGTGCTATCCCCAAAGAAAATATCTCAATACATCATAATTATTCTGTGAATAATGAGGGTTTCCTGGAAATAATATCGGGTGATACAAAAAATGTCCATATTCATCATAATATAAGTGAGGATTTTCAGGATTTTATTTTCTTTTGGGGCGGCACAGAGTGTATCGTTGAAAATAATACTGTGCTCTGTACAAAGCCGCAGAATAGTCGTGTTCATGTTGTGTTCAGTTTTTCCCAGGATAGCTCGGTGATCATCCGCAACAATATTTTCGTGCTTGCCAATGGATTACAGGTTTTTGACGGTGATAGTGTGTATGAGGCAAATCACTATGATCAATACCACTATAATAATATCTATTATTGTATTGATGGCTCGGTAAAAGATCCTGTGGCAAAACCCCTGGGTAAGGGGGAAAAAATCGTGGATCCATTATTTTTTGACTATAATAGCCGGGATCTTCACTTATGCCCCGGAAGCCCTGCTATTGATGCTGGAGTAGTTGTTGATACTCAATCAGATTTTGATGGCAATAAAATTCCATATGGAAAAGGACCTGATATTGGTGTCTATGAATATACGGGTAAACTTGTAAATCCCGGAGGTAAATAAATAATTATCCACCCCGTCTCACTGCGCTCGACACCCCTCCCTGCAAGCTTGCAGGTGTATAGACCAAACTACCTGTAACCCATGTCTCCGGTCTATACAGCAGGGAGGGGCTGGGGGAGGGTAAGTACCATTGCGTGAGATAATCATGCGTAGATCAGGCTAACTAATTTATGAGGTAAATATGCAATATAGAAGATTCGGTAAGACTGAATGGCAGGTAAGTGAAATAGGATATGGGATGTGGGGGATGGGTGAATGGAAAAATTCAGATGATGATGAGTCGTTAAAATCTTTACAACGCGCCCTGGATCTGGGCTGCAATTTTTTTGATACAGCCTGGATATACGGACGCGGAAAAAGTGAAGAATTACTGCGCGGATTAGTTCGGACAAATCCAGATAAAAAATTATATACAGCCACCAAAATACCACCTAAAAATTTCAAATGGCCGAGTAAAAGAGAGTATCTGTTGGAAGATTGCTTTCCACCTGATCATATTCAAATGTATATGGAAAAAAGTCTCGAAAATATCGGTGTGAACTCACTAGATCTTATTCAACTGCATACATGGGAGGATCTTTGGCTGCAGGATGACCGCTGGATAAAAAAGTTGTTAGAACTAAAGGATCAGGGGACTGTTAAGACGATTGGGATCAGTTTAAATCGCTGGGAGCCTTGGAATGGGATAAAGGCTGTAGAAAGTGGAATAATTAACGCGGTTCAGGTTATCTATAATATCTTTGATCAGAATCCGCAGGATGAATTATTCCCTGCATGTAAAAAGCACGATGTAGCAGTGATTGCACGCGTACCGTTTGATGAAGGAACATTGACAGGGATCCTAACAAAAGACAGCACCTGGCCCGATGGTGATTGGCGCAATACCTACTTTGTCCCGGAAAACCTGATATCCAGTGTTGAGCATGCAGAAGCTTTAAGACCATTGATTCCTGAAGGAATGACAATGGCCGATATGGCCCTTCGGTTTATCCTCAATGAACCGGTTATAAGCACTATCATCCCGGGAATGCGAAAACGTAAACATGTAGAGGCGAATATTGCTTCCAGTGATGCCGGACCATTAGATCAGATGTTAATGGACGAATTAAGAAAACACCGCTGGGATCGAGAACCAACTGAATGGTCACAATAAACAATAAATAAAATGAAGAGGAGGAAAATCATGCGAATCATTATCAGACACCTGTTACTTTTGAGTATAATGTATTTCACTTCTGTGTGTGGAGGGCAGGAGCAAACGATGGTTAAAATGTCCAACGACATACTAAAAGATAAGATACGCGGGGCATGGGCAGCACAAACTATTGGGGTGACATTTGGAAGTCCTGTTGAATTTAAATATAACGGAACGATGATACAGGACTATCAGACTATTCCCTGGTACAAAGGTTACCTCAAGGAAACCTATGATACTGAGCCGGGATTTTATGATGATATCTATATGGATCTGACATTTGTTCAGGTGTTGGAAGATGAAGGATTGGATGCACCGGCGCAGTCTTTTGCCAACGCCTTTGCCAATGCAGAATACAAATTATGGTTTGCCAATCAGACAGCCAGATATAATGTTTTAAACGGTATTTCTCCGCCACAGTCCGGTCATTGGCTTAATAATCCCTGTGCTGATGATATCGATTTTCAGATCGAAGCAGATTTTGCCGGTATCATGTGTCCGGGCATGGTGAATACTGCCAGTGAGATCTGTGATAAGGTCGGTCATATTATGAATTACGGCGATGGCTGGTACGGTGGTGTCTATGTAGCGGCGATGTACGCCCTTGCCTTCGTTTCAGACGATATTAACTATATTGTTGAGGAAGCATTGAAAACTATACCAAGTGAATCAAAATTTTACCAATGTATTGCTGATGTTATAAAATGGCATAAAGAGAACCCCGATGATTGGAAGGCAACCTGGTTTAAAACCCACCGCAAATGGTCGGAGGATATAGGATCTCCATTGGGAGTTTTTGTGCCCTTTAACATCGATGCGAAGATAAATGCTGCCTGGGTAGTAATGGGGCTGTTGTATGGCAATGGTGATTTTACCAGAACTTTTGAAATAAGCACACGCTGTGGGGATGATGCCGATTGCAATCCTGCTTCTGCTGGTGGCATCCTGGCGACAATCAAGGGATATAAAAATATTCCTGAATTCTGGATGCAGGGATTAAAAGAAGTTGAACCAATCGATTTTAAATATACAACGATTTCATTAAATGATGCCTATAATTTGTCTTTTAAACATGCTCTTGAGATCATCCGGAAAAACGGTGGAGATGTAAATGATGATGGAGTCGTCATAAAAGTACAAAAACCGGAAACAGTTGCCCTTGAAGTTGCTTTTGATGGTCATTACCCTACCAAACAGATTAATTTAAATAAACAGCTTGTGGATGAAATTACTTTTGAATTTGAGGGAATCGGATTCGCAGTAACCGGGCAGGATGAAATGTCTGCCAAAAAGGAACATGTTTTTAAGGCCGAAATGTATATTGATGATAAATTGATAGAAACGGCTAAATTACCGACAAATTTTACGACAAGAAGATTCACACCATTCTGGAGATATCAGCTTAATCAAGGAAAGCATCAGGTACGCATAAAATTGCTGAATCCGACTGAAGACGCGAAATTGTTCTTGGGCAAGGTTATCGTATACGGTACAGAACCAACATCTAATAAATTCTGAGAATGAATAAGGTGTTCTTTGGAATTAACTGCATGGACCTACAATAATTAGTGGGCCATTCTCTTTAATTGTCATCCCCGTGAAAACGGGGATCCAGAAAAACAATAATTTATGTTGAAGATTTGGTGCTAATTTTGACACGACCAATCTAAAATTGAGGAATCCGATATGAAGAAGTTAATATTATTAATCGTAAGTATGAGTTTAAACATTGGGCTGCTTCATTGTAACAATAATGAAAATGAGTTTCGTACGATCTCAGTTGAAGATCTAAAAGATAAAATAAGTGGTGGCTGGGCAGGTAAAATGATTGGCGTTTCATATGGCGGACCCACTGAGTTTCGTTATAATAGTGTTATAAATGAAGATCCCATCGATTGGAATCCTGCAAGTCTTCGCAGATCTATTGGTGAAGACGATCTTTATGTTCAGATGAGTTTTATGATGACGATGGATGAGTATGGTCTCGATGCCCCGGCCGAAAAATTTGCCGAATCTTTTGCCAATGCCGGTTATATGTTGTTCCATGCCAATCGTAAGGGTAGAAAAAATGTTTGGGATGGTATTATGCCGCCAATGTCCGGAAATCCAAAATACAATTTACATGCCGATGACATCGATTTTCAGATCGAGGCTGATTATATAGGTTTTATGTGTCCCGGAATGCCACAGACTTCCAATGAAATTTGTGATAAAATTGGCCACATTATGAACTACGGTGACGGTGTTTATGGCGGTGAGTTTGTCAGTGCTCTGTATGCTGCAGCATATTTTGAAAATGATATCGAAACAATTATAAAAAAGGCTGTGAAATCATTGCCGGCAAATAGTCAATATGCTCAAATTGTGAATAATGTAATTTCCGGTTACCTGCGTAATCCGGATGATTGGCGTAAAACCTGGCATGAATTACAGAACAAATGGGGTGAAAGTGATATCTGCGGAGCCATGGATCCTTTTAATATCGATGCTAAAATGAACGGTGCTTATATCGTGATGGGAATGTTGTACGGAGAAGGTGATTTTGCAAAAACGATGGAAATAAGCATCCGGTGTGGTCAGGATTCTGATTGCAATCCTTCTAATGCTTCAGGAGTAATTGGCATACTGGTTGGATATAATAATATTCCCAAGAAATGGGCAAAATATATTGATGAAATTGCAGATTCAACCTTTATTTATACTAATTATAGTTTTAATAAAGCCGTCGAGCGTACACTTCATTATGCCCAGGAACTTATTATCAAAAACGGTGGAAAGGTGGAAGATGGCATATGTTATATAAAAATACAGGAGCCCACGCCGGCAAAATTTGAACAGTCCTTTCCGAATATGAAAGCAACATACCGCCTGACAGTTGAAGATAAAGAGGGATGGGAATGGAAAGGCGACTGGAATCTGGTTAATCACAAACAATGGGGATCAGCAGAGAATCAAATGATTGCAGAAAAGAAAGGAGCTGAAGTTACCTTTTCCTTTACCGGTACCGGTGCAGTAATAATGGGACGTTGGGATAAAGATGGTGGAAAAACAGATGTTTACGTGGATGGAGAATTTGTCAGAGAAATCGACAATTACTACTGGATAATGAAGCGGGGTGCCGGTTTTCAGTGGTTAAACGGTGCACATCTATTTCATGTCCTAAACCTTGAACCTGGGGATCATAGGATCCGGATGGTAATGAACGGGAAGAAAAATGAAAAATCAGAGGGAACCAAAATCCGTATTGCACGGGCAATTGTGTATGATCAAATAAAATAGAGAGTAATGACATGAAAATTTTTATACAAATCTGTATTATTTTGCTACTATTGTTTTATTCATTAATGGCACAAGACAAACAAAAGGTGATCCTCGATTGCGATTTAGGGGATGATATCGATGATGCCTTTGCTGTTGCACTCACATTAATCAGTCCGGAGTTCGAAGTTCTCGGCTTGGTTATGGATTATGGAAACACTCCCAAGCGCGCCCAGATTGCCTGTAGAATGCTTTATGAGATTGGACGAGAAGATATCCCGGTGGTTATCGGAAGAAAAACAAAAGATCATTACTCACCTCAATTTTATTGGGGTGAAGGATTTTCCAGAGTAAAACCGATCGAAACCGACGCTGTTGATTTTATTATTCAAAATTTGAAAAAATATCCCAAGGAGATTATTCTGTTTACAGTCGGACCGGTTCCAAATATGAAAGATGTACTAGAAGAAGATCCGGAGGTTCTAAATCTGGCAAAACATATTTACGCCATGTTTGGTTCGTTTTATATGGGCTATGGGAGAGATCCGGTGCCCGATGCAGAATGGAATGTGAAATGCGATGTTGAGGCATCCATAGCTTTTACTTCAAGTGGTGCTCCGATCACCTATGTTCCTCTTGATATTACAACCTTTATTGAATTAAATGAAGCAAACCGATTAAAGTTACTCATTCGTCAATCTCCTCTGACTAATGCATTGAGCGGATTATACACTTTGTGGGGTCGTGAAACGCCGATCCTTTATGATGTCGTAGCGATTGGCATGGTCTTGTGGCCAGATTTATTTACTTCACGTCCAGCTCATGTAAAGGTAATCGAAGGAGGATATACCGTTATAGATGAAAGTCAGAAACCGAATAGCCATATTGGAATGTCTATCAATGAAAATGAATTTATAAAAAGGATTATGGAAAGATATATGAATCAGAATTTTCATAGAAATAATTAATTGGGAAGTACCAAAATAATATTCACTTAAATATTTGGGAGGACGTCTCATGAGAAGAATTTTATTCTCAATCATTAATTTAATTGTTTTGGTAACGTTTCTATCGGGTCAAGTATTTACGCAGACGGTAAAAATTTCGAAGGAGGATCTGTTAGACAAAATTAAAGGTGCCTGGGCGGCACAGGTGATCGGAGTTACGTTCGGCGGTCCAACCGAATTCCGACATCGTGGTGCAATTATACCGGATTACCAGCCGATCGCCTGGAACGAGGAATTGATGAAATGGTGGTATACAAATGCCCCCGGTTTATATGATGATATCTATATGGATCTAACATTTGTGGAAGTATACGAAAAAGAGGGCCTTGATGCACCGGTTGAATCCTTTGCCAATTCCTATGCCAATGCAGATTATATGCTGTGGCATGCAAATCAGATGGCCCGGTATAACATTTTAAATGGCATCATGCCCCCGGAATCAGGACATTGGTTGCAAAATCCACATGCCGATGACATTGATTATGAGATTGAAGCGGATTTTGCCGGAATCATGGCTCCCGGAATGCCAAATACTTCTTCGGAGATTTCTGATAAAATCGGACATATTATGAACTATGGCGATGGTTGGTATGGTGGGGTGTATGTGGCTGCCATGTACACACTTGCTTTTATCTCCGATGACATTAACTATATTGTTGATGAAGCACTTAAGACCATTCCAGCGGAAAGCAATTATTATAAGACGATTGCTGATGTCATTAAATGGTATAAGGAAAATCCGGATAATTGGCAGGAAACATGGTTTAAGGTTCAGCAGAAATGGGGAGAGGATGTCGGCTGTCCGGACGGTGTGTTTACTACTTTTAATATCGATGCGAAAATAAATTCAGCCTGGATCGTCTTAGGTCTTCTTTATGGACAGGGAGATTTGGGAAAAACGTATTCAATCTCAACCCGTGCTGGTGATGACTCTGATTGCAATCCTGGTAATGCCGGTGGAATCGTCGGTACAATGATTGGATATAAAAATATACCCGATTATTGGCGACAGGGCTTGACTGATGTTGAACCACTCGATTTTAAGTATACGACGATCTCTTTAAATGATGTTTATGATATGTCATTTCGGCACGCCCTTGAAGTGATCAAAAGAAACGGCGGAGAGGTGACCGATAGTGAGGTAACCATAAAACTTCAGGAACCAAAACCGGTCAGACTGGAAGTTGGATTCGAAGGTCATCATCCCATAGAAAGAAGACACCTTTTTGGAGAGGGTAAGTCGGGCATGACGATCGCTGAGGAAGAATCTCTTGAATTTGAAGGTATCGGGTTTGCGGTTACTGGAAGCGTTAAAAAATCGGGAGAAGAAGATTATACATTAAATGTTGAAATGTATATTGATGATGAACTGGTTGAGACCTCAAAATTACCATCGGATTACAAATCGCGTAAGCCGACACCCTTTTGGAGATATCAGCTTGAAAAGGGAAATCATAAAGTAAGATTTAAAGTACTTAATCCCTCAGATAAGGTAAAAATCGTGCTCAATAACCTTATTATTTATGATGATAAACCGATAAAGCCCAAATACTAGTTTTTAATGAAAACCTTCGGGATTCTTCTGATTCCGGAGGTTTTTTTAGATAGTGTTAAAAATAAAAAGTGAAAAAAGGGATTTAAAGACGAAACCACAGAGGACACAGAAAAACACTCCGTGTGCTCTGTGGTTGTTAATTCACTTCTGAATAGATTAAAGGATATTGCTATGAAAACACTCTCATTTATTATGACATCCACGTTTTTGCTGATATTACCCCTTACCCTACAGGCTCAATCGACAGATACCGAAGTACACGAACGACGTATTTCGGTTAGTGAATACCGTAACAAAATGATGTCTGGTTGGATCGGCCAAATGGCTGGTGTTGGCTGGGGTGCCCCAACGGAGTTTAAATATAGATCGCAAATAATTCCTGAGGATAAAGTTCCTGAGTGGAAACCGGAAATGATTAATGTCTATAGCCAGGATGATCTTTATGTGGAGATGACATTCATGCGTTCGATGGAGGTTCACGGTTTTGATTTATCAATGAATCAAGCTGGAATCGATTTTGCCAACAGTAAATATCTTCTCTGGGTGGCCAACAGGGTTGGAAGAGCGAATTTACGCAAAAGGTATTGCCCCGCCAAACTCCGGTCATCCAGCCTTTAGTGAGTGTTCCGATGCGATTGATTATCAAATTGAAGCGGACTTTTCCGGTCTGATTGCACCTGGAATACCCAATACTGCCATCGAACTTGGTGAAAAGTTTGGACGGTTGATGAATTGGTTGGGCAGGTAATCTGAGTGGTTTCGTCCCTACATTCTATTTTACTTAATCACCTTTTTTCCGTGCATCAATAAATGTTTTAATTCCTGTCACCAGGTAATAAATTAATAAAAGTGCCATTATTGTCTGGGATATAACCGCAGCAGGCCGGGCGACCTCGGCACCGGTTAATAAGGGAAATAATTTAATCAATCCAGGAAAAGTACCGATTAATCCTAGCAAACCGAGTACGATGGCAATATGCATGGCCATTTTTCTTGCCGATTCCTTACGGGCAAGGAAGCCAAGAGCCAGAATCAATAGGCCAAAAAAAGTCGGGATGAGGGCTGTAACACTTTGCATGCCCGTACCAAAAAAAGAAACCAAACCAAGTATGATAAGAATAATCCCCAAAACGATTGTTGTATTAGCCATATGTTCTCCAAAATTAGAAATTTTTGTCAACCTATTGTCAACTATATATTAATATTATTGTCAACCACGTGCTTTATCATTTGTCGTACTGCAGGTAAAACATTTTCTGTTTTTATCACAATTTCCGGATGTCTGTTATGAAAAACGCGAAATATCTCATCTGCGAAACCCTGACCAATTTTTTTAACATCTTTAAAGTCTAAAATAATTTCACTGAATTTGTCTAAGCCCGTAAGTAATCTCCGCGCTTCCGACCGTGATATGAGATGTTGTAGATAGAGTTTTATATGAACTTTTGTTTTCTGAAAGGAATATTCATACTCCTCTGGGGCAAATTGATTAAAAATCGTTGATAGATTTTTTTTTGAGTTCCTACCGATTTGCAGTTTCACTTCTGTGCCCTGAATGAATTTTTCCTGCTCCACAAATATATCCTTTTCAGTATTATCAAAAATAAGATTAGTCTTATGGGACCGAAAAGAGGAAAGTTCCAGTGCTTTAGAGGTAAAAAAAACACCCTCACCAGAATGTCTTTCTTTCATCGTCGTCGTTTTACCTTTTAATAATTCACCTACCGCTTCATATTCATCATTAAGCTTAAATTTTGTATAAATCGAGAAGAAAATTCCAATACCATAATCTCTGATTAAAATCTGTATGTTGTATGGATCGATTTTAACCTCGATTAGACACTTATCTGATTGAGAGTGATCGATTGCATTATTCAATATTTCTGTAAATGCATATTGTATGATTTCAAAAATATTTTGTCTAAGATTTCTTTTAAGGTTGAGTATAGTGTTAATTTCCAGAAATATAGTATCTTCTTTAAGATTTACTATTTCGTAGATTTTTTTGAAGGTTTTTAAATTGACTTTTTTTAACTTACCGCTAGAAGGGAAATACTTGGCAGCTTTTGTATTTCCTTCTTTGTGAATTTTTCTATCCTTGACAAGTGATTTTAGATGTTTATTTACTGCCTGTCTTGAAATACCAAGATGATCGGCAATTTCTGTACCGGACGCAGATTTATTATCTTTTAGATATTTCATGATCATTTCTATGGTTTTCATAACAGAAGTGTAAGGAATTGTCAACTTATTGTCAACCAAAAATTAATTTTATTGTCAACAAAATCAAACCTTCTAAAAATCTGTTTTTCGTTTGAAATTGACAGGATGATATGTTACTTTGAAATCCCGAATCGCAATCTACCACAATACAGGGAATGCTGCTAATCCTGAATTCGAATGGATTACAGACCATTTTGATTCGATGGCCTTTGCATTTACTGACACGCTGCGGCACCTTACAGGAGATGTGATAAGTTATTTTGATTTATATTTCCGTTTGGCCGATCTGGGGAGTGACAACACACTGGATTTGTTTATTGGAGTCTCCGATGGGTGGATATGGCATTTAACGCGAAATTAAGTATCTATAATATTCTCGGGCAAAAGGTTGCGACACTGATCAACAAAAAACAGAATAAAGGGATGTATCAGGTTGAGTGGGGGAGGATATATTTTAAGTACAGTGTGCTCAGTAGCCCGAAAGTTCAACCAAGTCGCGTCCGCCGACTGTGGGAACTTGCTGAGGATATTGGATGGTATTAACTATATGCAATCGGGATAATAAAAGTATAAAGATAAAAGGTATATGGTATAAGGTATAGGGTATAAGTACAAAGATAGAGGGTGTGATGAAAATTGGATTTTTAACTGCATGTTTACTTCAAGTTGTCCTTGAAGATCTGGTAAAATGGGAAGCAAAAAGCGGTTTTAAATCGCTTGAATTGGCCGCATGGCCGGTTGAATCAGCGCGTGATTACCAGGTCCGGCAGATCGATGCTGCTAATTTTAGTAAAGATGACGCCAAAGAAGTCAAAGATCTGTTCAATCATTATAAATTAACTATCTCAGCGATGGCTTATTATGACAATAATCTTCATCCTGATATGAAAAAACGACAATCTTATATTGATCATTTAAAAAAAGTTATTGATACAGCGGAGCTATTGGATGTGCCTCTGGTTGGCACCTTTGTCGGTGGCCGCCCGGATAAATCTCCGACAGAAAATATAAAAGAAATTGGTAAGGTGTTCAGAGATATTCTCAGATATGCCGGGGATAAGGGTATAAAAATTATGATCGAAAATTGTCCGATGTATAATTGGGTTCAATTTGGTCTTCCAGGAAACTATGCCTATTCGCCGGAACTGTGGGATGCCTTGTTCAACGAAATCCCGGATGATAATTTTGGTTTGAATTTTGATCCTTCTCATTTGTATTGGTTGGGAATCGATTATATCCAGGCGATAAAAGATTTTGCAACGAAGATTTTTCATGCTCACGCCAAGGATACTGAAATTCTACCGAATGGAGAATACCGTTATGGGATTCCCGGGCAGCAACTCCAAACGGAACCCTGGGAATCAGGGTGGTGGCTCTATCGAATGCCTGGAAAGGGGGAGATTGACTGGAATAGTTTCATATCGACCTTACAGGAGTATGGATATGATCAGGTTCTGTCCATCGAGCATGAAGATCCGGTCTGGGAAGGATCAGAAGAAAAAATAAAAACCGGCTTAAATCTGGGACTCAAACACTTAGCGCAATATGTACTATAACAACACTAAAAGATTTATTAGTTTTATCGGATTCAGTTATGATATTTCAGCCCAGGCGTTACAATATCCCTTTGGATGAATAGGACCTTCCATAATTTCGCAACCTCCGCATAGTGTCCCCTCTTGGGGCTCAAGCCACAGGTCACAATTATTGCACAATTTTTCAGGAAAGGGAGATTTTGGAATATATTCAAAATCATTACGCGTCTCTTTTTCCTCTGCAGTCAATTTTGATAAATCAGAACAAGGATCTTCTTTCGTTTCAGATTTTTTACAGCTTTGAAAAAATAATCCGCTGCCGAACAAGGCAATCCCAAGAATTGTCACTTGTTTTAGAAACTTTTTTCGGGAAATCTTGTTATTCATTTCTGGTGACCTCCTATCATAAAATGGTGTTATGAATATTCTTCAATAATATTAAAAGTTTAATATTCCGCGAAAAAATTAATTGATACGATTTATCTTTTCAGTGAATTGTCACGACATAAAATAAGCAATATAGATATGGACAGCATAATTTTATTATCTATTAATAAAAATTTTGCATTTCAATATAAATTGAATAGCTTAGTCATATAGTTGACTAAGTAAGGGCAATAAAGATGTTTTTAGTAAATATTCACGAAGCGAAAACACATCTCTCCAGACTAATAAAAAAAGTCATAAATGGAGAAGAGGTAATCATTGCA
>SDBT01012792.1_pt1 | contig 13468 bp, 14 predicted proteins | sample 2277101 | NCBI WGS metagenome assembly SDBT01 (sample SAMN10404973, study PRJNA504765) | marine sediment metagenome | isolation source: marine sediment core GS10_PC15, 103 cmbsf | place: Arctic Ocean: Southern Knipovich Ridge | collected 2010
TCCTATTTAATTATATTTTTAATATCATCTTCATTCTTTTTTATTCTGCTTTTAATATCAGGTAATTCAACATTAAACAGCTTTTTTGTAATAGGTATTAATAATTTTGCATCTTCGATTATATTATCAACTTCAATTTCCCTTTCAACCGATGCCCTGATTCCGTCCATATCATCGGGTGATGCCCCATAAACTTTTTTAACAAGTTGGACATGTTCATTCCTTAATTGTTTATATTCGCGCCAATGATCGGGAACTATCATCATACCGGATAATATAAAGCCAAGTGAACCAATCGCACCCGGTATTATTAACAACCATTTTAAATAGTGTTCAAAACTAAACTTTATTTTTCTTGCCATAAATCACCCCAAATCTTCAATTAATATTCTTACTGATTCACCGCTTTTGATTGCAGATGATACCCGTTTATAAAATCTTGTGAATGCGTTTGTACTATGTCCTAAAAATCCATCGGCCACCTGGTTATTATTAAGACTATCGCCTAATAATATACAACCTTCCGTGTGGTTGTCGGTGTTTCCTTTATGCATATATATATATGTAAAATTCGGCACGTTTTGTATTTCAAGATGGTAATCAAAAAAATCATGCTTACTTCTATATTTTCTAGTAAGCCCTGTTAATTGTTCCCTGAATTTTATTTCATATTCACCCGCCGGGATCCTAGTTTCACCCGACACTTTTATTTCCCTGAATTCATCTTCTAATGTATAACAAAATGGTTCCCCATCGATATATAATGCACCCTGTGTTGATTCCTTACTTGTAAACATTCTTTTTATATTGATTAACATTTTAATTCCTTACAACCTTTAATATTTTTAATTTATCTTTTAATTTATTGATTTCCTTTTCTACGTGCAATTCCATTTTTGTAGTATTATTTGTAATCATGGCCTCAATTTGAATAACCTTTTTATCTAGTTGAAAATGAGTAACAACACCGGATATAATAAATCCAAAAAGTATCAATACATGGTTCAAAGTTATCTTCATGTGCGGTTATCCTCAATTTTAATTATATCCTGATAGTTTTCACATGCGTTGACCGAATCCCTTAATACTTGCCCCGATGCAACAATGCCATTAATAGCTGTTTTCATACTGGTATAAAACGCTTTTATTTGTGAACATGGTAAAGGTAATGTCGTATCATTGGTTAATGAATAAATCCTATCATCGGTAATATCGGTTAATATACCATCGATATAATCTATTTTATCAGCCATGATGTTTTTTTGTGCATTGTTAGACATGGAATAATCTTTTGCATTATAGTTATGCTTTCCAGTTTCAATTAATAATCCAGTTTTTAGATTGATTTCACCATTCTTTACCGATTTGGCCGTTGCTAAATCCATCGGAATATCATCATTAAAACTATATTCATAAGTCCCTGTCGGGTCTGTAATGGGTCTATCGGGTTGTAATACTGTTCCCTGGATATGTGCTTCAATCGCATTTAATATAGTTCCGAATGATTCATATCTTGTTATTATTTCATCCTTTGAATAAATCTGACTAGATATAGAATAAATCACATCGGGGGTTGTATTTAAATGATGCCCTGCTAATCTTGCCACATCATATGATCCTGGCTTCGCATTCAGGGATAGATTGTATTCATTGATAACTTTTATGTATATAGTATTCATTTAATATATTCCTTGTAAATAGTATGATGGTAATCTTTCAACATTCATTAATTCTTGTTGTTCACTGTCTTTGAATTCTGTTATAGCATAGTTTGACAGTTTATAATCTTCAATCACTGAATCCGCATCAAGATCCAATGCGTTCCGGTTGCCAATTCTTACCCCTGTTTGGGTGATGGTTGCAATCGCACCCGTTGAAGATGCTACTAATAATTTATTTATATATAATTGGGTTCGGTCATTTCCCCCTTGAATTCCGTCGGTATCCCATACCCCGGCAATATGGATAACTTCGTCAATCGCGAATGTAACACCTGCAGATGTTACAACATACCCCGTCCCGCCTTCAAATAATCCAAATGAAAAATCATTTTCGCTTGAATCAAAAAGTAAACTAACACGTACACCCGTTGAAGATGCATCGATAAAATATGCATCCGTTCCCCCCGCTTGGCTGAAATGGGGTTTTATCCAAATTTCAACCGTTCCTTTTTGTCCAGGTACTTTAGATATATCCACATATTTTGTATTAGCATCTATGTCCGGGCCTTGCTTATATTTGCAGGCTACAAATGAAGGTGAACCATTCACCGTAGAATCAGGCCCGACTATAGATTGTCCGGAACCATCATTTAATTTATTCCATAATTGCAAAGTTTTATTCGGATCAAATCTGAATTCACTTACCCTATCAATACCAGGAAATAAACGGTCTGAAAAATCGGTTTTTGCATAATTGGAATATTTAAAATTGCTTAATACGGCATTGGCATTAAAATTAAATGAAAGGTTATCCCGATGATTTCCGGTTCTTATCCCCGTTTGGTCAATAGATGGAATCGCTGTGGTTGTACTTGCTGATAAATCACCATCCGTATATATCCGCATGGTATCACTTCCCCCGTCGATTCCGTTTTCATCCCAAACTATCGCCAAATGTATTTCATCATCTATGCTATGACTATGGCCCGATGTAAACAATAAAGCCGCACCGCCACCCGCACCAATAAAAAATAATAATTCGGTACTTGAATTATATCGAAATCCTATCCGGCCCGCACTATATGAAGGTGAACCAATTATATACGCGGTTGCCGTTGATGAACTATCATAATGGGGTTTCCAATACCCTTCAATAGTTCCTTTTAATTCAGGGCATTTGAGAAAATCAGCTAATTTTGTAGCCGCATCAACATCTATACCCGTACCGAATATAGTTGAAGTAAAAGATGGGGTTCCGGCTGTAACACCATTTACCCCGATTACACTTTTATTGACTTCTGATTCACTTCCTAGCCTATTATCTAATAATAATAATTCATCTTTATTGATCTGGATATTTGTTCCGGTTATATTCCTGTCCCCTTCGGTTGTATTGGTAATCGCATCATCGTTTATAAAGTTATAACATTTTAGGTTATCAATGAACCCGTCGATTTCATCGGCATTTAATCGACTTGATCCTATATGAAATGATTCGCTTGCCGATGTATTATCAATTAATATTGCGGTATCACTAGTCCCATCTAATGATTCGTCAATGTTAATTCTTAATATATTACTGCCCCCGTCTATTCCGTCTTTGTCCCATTGGCAAACAATATGATAAAACTGCCCCGTTGATAATACGGATGATAATGCACTTGTTGAATCACCTGATTTCCCGACTGAAAATAATATCTTTCCGTCGGCCTGCATAAAAATTGATAATAAAAAATTAGTTTGGGTATCTATGGCAAGATCAATGACATATGTTCCCCCTGTGAATGCGTTCCACTTGGCATATAAATCAATCGTTCCCCGTTCTAATATAAATCCCGTATCTGTGAATTTATCCGTCCTTTCAATATTATTGGCAGATCCATCATTGGATAGGCAAGTATCAAATTCACCTTCCCCGTATGATGTGGTTCCCGTTTCGACCCATTGCCCGCCAATAGGTGGATTTAAGGATGCTTTTAAATCTGTTAATTTATTCCAAATAACTAATCGTTTTTGGGGATTTGTTTTTATTTCCATTTATCACCTATGTAATAACTAGATATAAATCCAAATTAGATGAATTTTCAATAGTCACATCACCCGTTGATTCGTCAATTTCCCTTTCTACAGGGATATATGTTTTAAATTTACCCCCGACCAATTTATATAAGGTGATATTAATCCCAAAATCATCTTGAATAGTAATCCCATGAGTGGCAAAAGGTATAGTGACTGTAAAATTTGGGGTTGTCCCTGTCCAGTTAAATGTTCCCCCTGAATCTTTTATATCGGTTGTATATCTTATGTCGGTTGATAATGCCTGTACTAATATATGAAGGGCATTAATATCAATCGTTGGGGGGGTTGAACTTCCGTCGCTTCCGTCAACTATCTGACTTTGATTTGTTGATATTTGGTTAACATCTGCCCCGATAGGGATAGCATCGGTATTGTCCCGTGGTGGTTCTATTTTGTCATATCCCATATTTATTTCCTATCTGTGAATTAATGGTATTAGTTCATAATTTAATGGTTCACTGGATATTTCATCCGTAAATTGATCCCCGTTTATGTAGTCAGTTGAACCAGTTTTAAGATGTATCGCAACCGCATCCGTATTGCCCCCCGCCGATCCTGTCCTTGATATGTCAGTTCCCGCACCATCTTTATCCTGACCAGTAAAAACACTGTCATACCATTTATGACTATGCACCGTATCGCCACCCGTACCGCCTGCGGCTGTTTGATTTGCCTTTATAAATCGTGTCCCCATTGCGGTCAATTCTGTCCATCCCTTTTTTTTCATTTCAGATAATTGAGCCGTGACACCGCACCATGATACTTCATTCTTATGGTGTCCATCTTCTAAATATTCAGATGAACCTGCCGAAATGGTTGTCGTTACTGAATAATCATCGATAATATTATTATCTAATCTAAATTTACTACAATCATCGGTCAACCCTATATCAAAACCAACCATTGTATTTTCTTTAATAATGAAATTATTTGAATCATCGATTTTTAAATCATCTATATAACAATTAAATATAGAAAATTCATCTGAATTATCAATCGCTATTTGATCACCCGCAACCGTATCATCAAACCGACAATCACTTATTTCAAATCCATCCGTAAAATCAAAATTAATCATCTTTTCAGCAACTACGGTTCCATCATGCAAAAACGTACAACCAGTTATTTTGTTTCCATAAGTTTCATTGGTTACAAGATTAATCGACTTAAAACATACCGACCCATTTACTTTTTGAAAATAGGTTCCTTTTTCAAAATTAAAATGAAGGTTGAAATAACCGGATATATCGACTTCTTCAATATACGTCCCCTTATGGATATCAAGGGTGTATCCTTCGGCTATATCGCTTCCCTGGTTTAATGTAGTAATCGCATCGGATATTTGCCAAAACCATTTATTGTTTACTGTTAATCCCTGCTCCCTGCAATCAATAAGCATTGCATTTGTAATCGCCGTGGTACTTGATTCTAATAAGAAATAAAATAACGGTCTTTGAGTTGACCCGACATTAGGCAATATGGGATCCGCAACATCGGAACCTAATTCACCATTGAATGTGTTATCAGAATTTTGGCATATAACAACATACCTTTTATTTGTTGGTGCGACAAATGGCCCCAATGATTGCGCGGCGGTATTGACTTGTATTCCCCCAACCGTTCCAACCGTCAACGCTATTTCTACATTTAAATCTGGTATAGTTGATTCCGTAACCGCCCCGCCGTTTGTAACCACGTTATCAAGTTGATCGGCGATTTGGTTCAATCGTCCTGTTAAATCAACATGGTATGGCCTTGCCGCCGTTGTTTCTGCGTTGGTAGTTCCTATAGTTGAAGCCGCAAGCGTATCAACTAATGAATTATGGCGATTCTTTATATTCGCATAGTTCGTTCTGTGCGGGAATGAATCGACATCATCCTGATTATCTATTGAAATAATTTCCGAATCTAATATTTTATCACTCATGATGTCCCAACCGCCGTATAATATTTTGATAAATCAACATCGCCTTCTTTTGCCTGTGGACCTAATGCCATATCATAAACAAGCCCGATATCATATTTTAATATGGTATCGTATTCGTAATCCCCGCCTGTGACATCATCAAAAGAATTTCCGCTATCAGCCAATGAATAAGTTGATGATTGATTTGGTTTATCGTTCCTATCCCAATGATGCGAAATTCCGGTAATAGGAAAAAGATTAGCAACAAATAAATTATTAGACCACAATAAAGTATTATCATTTATTTCAAGTAATAAATTAAGATATGGATAAACAAGGTTGTTACCTTCTAGTATCGGCTGTCCAAAATCTTCTAATGTTCCTTTTGCTACATCATGCGCTTCGGTATTCGATATTAATAAAGGGTTTACTAGTTGACCAGTTGACCCCAATCCTTTCAGTGTGTTATCTGCATTAATCGCTTCACCCTGAAATTGTGGTTCGTTTGTTTCGGTTGTAAACGTCCATCGATCATTAATAGAGTGACCTGTACTTTCTGCAAATCTAGCATATATACCATCTATTAAATATTGCTTTTGTCCTTTTATGGGTGAATCCCCGGCATCTTCTGATTCAGGATCCAACAAGATAACAACACCTGTTAATACGTCCCCACCGTTTTTATTTACCCGGAAAGTATCGGGGAATGTCCCTGTTATTTCTATGAAAAATACATCATTACCACCGCCGATATATTTACCCGATACCCTGCAATCGTTTTTATTTCCTGTGAATTCGGGGGAATTTATCTTCCCACCCCATGTTGAACCAAATGTTTTAATAGTTAACGATCCACTTGTTACGTTATAATCAATTTTACGCGGCCTGGTATCATCTATTTCTATCGTTCCGGTTCCGTCAATTTCTAATCTTTTATAATTATTATTGACCGAAAATTCAGCCGTTACAAGTCCGGACACAGGCCCATCCGTACTGATTAATACTTCTTTGCTAACAGGATTTTTATCAGATATAACAGTAATTCGTTTTAATGCTTTATCATAATTTTCTTTTCTATCAGCGATTGAAATATAATGATTAAAATTAAACACAAAATCAGCTACTAAATTAGTGGGTATTTGTTGTAAAAATAAAATGTTATCGTTAAAATCATCATCATAGGCGGTATACATTTGATATCTAGCATCCGACCCCGTGGATTTATTGGCAATTTGCATTATCATTTCAAGAAAATCAATCGCTTTTATTGGTTTATCAAGCCCTTCTTCAAGTGTCCTATTCCCAAATGATGAAAGATCTATAATGGATGTTGCTGAATATTTAACATTTGCTTTGTCGGCGGTATCCTTAACAAGTTGATCCAATGATACACCCGCCGATAAATCCGAAGGCTGAATAGTTGTTTCGGTGATACGTTTGAATATATCGCGTCCTTTTATATTCACCATTGGAAACTGTCCAACGGGGGGATCTGAAAAGGATGGTGAATCCAAATAAAAAGCCCGTTTATAAAAATAGTCTACCTGTGAACCATCACCAATTGCAGTTATTTCTGTGACATCGGCATCCGGCCCCCAATCTGTACCGTCGAAGATAATGCCGACATATAAAAAGCGTGTAACTGAATTTGGTAGTTCAAATGTCTTTTCCCCGTTGGATGTTCCCAATGATATCCAATCCAATGTATTAAGATTGGTATCTGCGCCGCTTGATGAATACCTATAATAAATATTATATATCCCCGTTTCGGATGTTTTAATCCTAAATCCATCAAAGCAATTTAATAAATCCCTTTCAATCACCTGGACGACATAGCCATTTGGTTTATATACGGGTTCATCGGTATATAAAACAGGTGTAGTGTATAAAGAAAATAAATCTTGAAAATAACTGTCGATATCATCTGTCCCTGTAATATCAAGAATTACCTTATCAACATCGAATTTCGTAAAGTAAAAAAATGAAGTTGATAAAATAGTTGGTTGTTCGGCATCGGGGGCAGGTATAGCATAACCCGCACGAATACGAACCCGGGTATTTAATGCAAATGTCCCTTCTTCTGATTCACCCGAACCGGGGGTATATTTAGAATTATCATTAATAACTGAAAAATTTATATTTGAATTTAATGGTGTTTTACCCCAATTAGCATATTTAGTTCGTTTTGATTTTTCATCCCAATTTACACCCGCGCCTTCGTCCAGATCCAATACTTCAATCCACATTTCAGTATCATCAACAAAATAATCTATTTTAAGATGCGTAAAACAATATGTTGATTTTAAACACCTGGTTATATAGGCCGTATTATCTTCGGTTGATGCTTCGTTCATATTAACAAGTAAATAAACTTGATCCCCGTATTTGTAAACTGACATGATTAATTCTTTTATTATCCATGTCTTTTTCATCATTTCGGATAGTGCATTTGATAGGCATTTCTGCGCCGATATAAATGGGGTGCGTATCAACATCAAATGGTGTATACTGGTATTCCAAAGCACCTGATATTCTTAAATTTTTAAATTCGTTATATTCTTCTGATGTCATTCTAATTTTTACATCGATATTTATTCTATACCCTGAAACCTGTGTTCTATGATTTCCCCCCGCCGCCGTTTTAATGGATTGTGAAATAATTTTATCCGGTGCTTCCGAAACGACTTCATATTCTAATGTCGTTGTACCGTCTGATAATATAGCTTTTTTAATCGTTGATCCTGGCATTTATGAATCCTCATTTCTTACAAGGGAATACCCCTGTTTTTCAAGTTCGTTATTTAACTGTATTGGGTCATTAGCCATTATATTAAATGTCACATCGCCCGATGATGAACTTCTATTATCATTATTTGTGATCCCTGGTTGCTGTGCCACCGTTACCCGTTCCCGTCCATTGGGTGTATCACCTGCTATAAATTGACCCGGCCCATTTGTGATAAATGAACCACCATGCGGGAATTTAGGTATGGGTGTTGATGCTATTAATGCCGTTCGTATATGACCTTGTATTTCAACCAATGCCCCGGCTATAACATTCGCCGGGAATGGTAATGATGCGACTGTATTACCAACCGCCGTTAATGTATTTATTTCAGATTGAATGATATCAAAAACTTTTTTCTTTTTAGCATCCTTATGTTTTTGTTCGGCTTCCTTTTTTCGCAACGCCTTTAATCTATCAACAAATTCTTCTTCGGTTATCGCGCCCGAATCCCTTGCTTTTTCTAAATCTTTTACATCATTCGCTAATTGAATCCGTCTTTTATTTGAAAATAAATCAAATATTTCACTAGTTCCATCAAGTGCATTTTGGGTTTGTTCCGCGCCGAATTGTAAATGTTCATTGGCTGTTTGTATGCCTGCCCGTATAGTCTCATTCCTTTCTTGTTGTTTTATTTCTGAATTTATCGCCCTTGCTTCTTCTTCATCAAATATTATGGCGGTAATTGCTTCTTCTTCAATCTTTAGTTTTTCAGCTAATTCCCTTATTAATCGAATGCGTTCATCACCACTGGATAACACAATATCGCGCCTTTCTTTTTCGACTTCTTTTGTGATAAAAGCCGATTCCTTTTGAGCTTCTTTAAGGCGGTCTAATGCATCTATTTCTTCCTGCGTTAATTGTATTATTTCTTTGGTTGTATCTTTGCTTACTTTGGCATTTGTTTTTAGACTTAGTACATTGTCATCCAATAAAGTATTAAAATTATCATAAAGATCAATACCCGCTTTTTTAATATCTTCTAAATCAGATATATTGTTTTCTTTTAATTCATTAAAGTTAGTTATGCCGATTTCTTTAACCCGCTTGATTGCACCTAAAAACCCATCACTACCTGAAAAGATATTCGATAATTCCCGCATCGTTTTAATGAATTGAGTCGCGGGGTTGATTAAACCGATTTCAAAGGCATTTTTAAGAACCGTTAAATTAGCCTTAATTGATTGCAATACAAATAAAAGGATGTTGAATGTTCGTGATACAACCTTCAACCCTTCACCCGATTCAACGAATGTGGCGAATGCTTTTATCGCGGGTTTAAATACTGCTAAAAATTGTTGTCCAACTATAACGGTTAAATCTTCAATTGCATTATTAGCACGTTTTAATAAATTGGCTGTGCTGTCCTGAGTACGTGCAAAATCCCCAATTGCGTTTGCGCTTTGTTTTGTTGCTTCTTCAAGGATTGCCATTGCTTTGGCCTGTGCTAATGTTAATCCTTCGGTTTCTTGTAATTGTTTTACACGGTCACGGAAAACCCTTGATGTTTGAGAAACAATAATTCCAAGTGCTTTTATGCCTTCGGTTTCCCCTGTTAACGCAGAAGTTAATCTGCGCGTTGCTTCTTCTGCGCCACCTTCTAAATTTGAAAAACTGGCAAGCCCGGATCCTAACTTAGCTAATTTTCCAGAAAGTTCTAAACTTTTATCCCCTGTAAATCCGAAACCTGCTAAAAGATCACCCGTCGTTGCCAATAATTCCCTTGCCGCCGTTGCTGAAAACCCAAACCCTTGATTAAGGGTACGAACCATATCATTAGCCGCATTTTCAACACCGGCGAATACGACATTAAATTTTCCTACGGTTTCTTCAAAGTCAATCGCTTTCTTAGTTGCCTTTACTATTCCCCCGACAACTACGCCACCAATGACACCCGCTAATAATAAATATCCAACCCTTAATTTATCAATAACACTTGTTGAAGTTTTATTTGTGTCATTTAGTTTTTTCATCTTCTTTAAAGCATCGTTTACTTCGGCCTTAATTAAGATTCGGATTTCGTCGGTTGTTTTAGCCATGATTTAATTTTCCGGGGAATGGCGTTGTGTTTGGGGTTTTGGCGATTTTGTTTTTGTGTCGGATGATCCGCGATTCATCATCGAGATGTAAGAAAATGAGTCGTGCCGTGGTTTTATTAATCGATTCCCAAGAATGTCCTTGTCGATGATAGTTGTTGACGACTTCACACCATACATCATTTTCTTCGTCGCCCCCTTCATCATGAGGGCGTAGGCGTTTCCCAGATTTTGCCAATAGTCGAAGATTTCCCCCGACAACCCAATTATAAAATCAACATCATTCCTTGCCTTTGCTATCATCCATTTTTTCCTTCCTATACGTTGCCAAAAAGATAAATATGGTTTGGATAACTGGTATAGTGTAACTGATATCGAATCTACAATAGTTAATATATCTTCTTCTTTTAAGTTTATTTTTTCAAATGCTTTATTAGTTGCATTCGCATGATTGATTTGAAGGGTTTGGAATAACCCGGATATTTTGGCAACATACTTAAATGTGTCAACTAAATTTAAATGACCTATATAAATAATTATTCCGTTATAATCGAAATTTAGCGTTTTATTTTCTAGTGTTTCAATAAAGGTTGGGGGGTTATTTAACACCCCCGATTTATCTATATATCGGATTTCTTTTTTAGAATAAAGATGAATCCATATAACAAGCCCGACGAAGTTAACCGCCAAGCCTGCCATTAAGATTATAGCCATTTTTTAGCTGAATTAATCAGCCCTTGATACACGTATAAGATCGGCGGTGTCTGGATAAAGGGAATCGCCAATAACAGACATTATGAAATTAATCATAAAATAACCGGATTCAGATGCACCCATGATATTACCCTGTGATTCTGGTTGTCCCTTACTTAATACCCATTGCATAGCGCGTTTTTTTCTATCTTGCCCATTCAGTACAAATCTGTAAACTTTGGAAAGGTCTGGATTTGATCCTAATCCTAAAGAAAATTGCCCTGTTTGTTTACCGTACAGTTCCGCGCCCAATATGGTTGCTAAGGTATCCACGTTTGATAAATTCACATTGCCACCAACCAAAGTAACTTCACGTTCAACTAAATCTTGAAACCGAAGAACTTTTGGTGTTGATTCCTTGAATTTTGCAAGTTCATCATTAACATTCAATTCTATTGCTTCGGTGTATCCAAAGAATTTACCAAACGGTTCATCCGCATCGGTGGGGGTTAATATCCTGATAATGTAAGTTGCCGCATCTGTTAATGCCGCCGTGGTTGTTCCATCATTTTCTAATAGAAGATCACCGGGAACAAATTCAACAGTTGTTGCATCGTTATCATCGATTTTAACAGTGGCGATTAAGCCATTATCATCTTTTACCTGTAAATTAGATAAACCTAATGATATGAATTCATCATCAACAAAAGCCGCGCCAACAGGTGCGAATGTGGTTGATGCTAAATCATAGACCGCATTACCTTGAAATATATATTCCGCTATGAATATATCAGGCTTTTTTATAATTGCATCAAATTCTAAATTGGGGTCGGCCTTCGTGTTAAACCATTCTTTTATAGCTGTCATTTTATATCCTATTTTTATATTTTATATGTGCATAAATGCTAATTTGACATTGAGTTCAAAAACCGTTTCGGTGTCATCACTAACTTTTATAAATTCTTCAATAATATCTTGATGTTCAAATCTATCTTTTAAAAGTTTCTGAATAATCGTCACGTATTTAACCACTGATTGCCAATTCTTCTTCAAACCACGTACAGTAATTTTAATATTAAAATTCATATTGACAGCGTTATCTGCGTTAGTATCTTGATCATCAAGTTCAATTAAACATCTTGTTTTTGTTGTTTCCTTCTTTTCTTCTTCAACATCAACAATCGACAATCCGGCTTCCTTAATAGTCTTTTGGTATTGTTTTATTTTATCAATTATGTTTTCAGTTGCCATTTTATCTATTTAAAATTATGTCTTTTCCAACATTTTCTTCTAAGTCTGGATCAATATTTCCATCTTCGTTAGAATCATAATTAAGTGGTAATGATTCATATTCTGAATCATACAGGTTTTTAAAATATAAATACCTATCGGAAAATGCTGAATTGTCAGCACCATCATTTTTCCTGGCACCAAAATACCTTTCTAATGTTTTCCATAAAACAAGGTTAAACAATTGATAATCATCTAATACAAGATAAGCACGAAATTCTTTTTTTAATAAATCAGCCTTTACTATATCGCCCGCCCTGTTTATATCTAATTGATATGACCGCCTTAATTCATAGTTATCGTTTACAACAACCGCATCATCGCGCGCCGGGGTGTATGTAATTAATCCAGTTGAACCATCAAAATCAGTAATAGTGTGTTCGGTTATCTTTGATGTATTTTCATCTTGCCAAATCTTAATTAATCCGCCATTCCACCAATCGTCCACTTCATCCCTGTTTGAATCAACTAATGTGGTAGTTGTCCCACTATCAGCTTCACCCGTTTCTGTGGATGCGTTTGATTGTAATTCATCGGCTTCATTAAATAAATCTTGATCTTTTACATGGTTTACAAAGGGGTATTTAACAATATCAAATAGTTGGGGTATAAAATCACCATCTATGTTTAATTCTGCTTTGAAATTCCTGTCAATATCCCACGAACCATTATCAGGATCAATGGAAAAATCAACCGTATATGTTGCCTTATTATCAACAATAGTCATGGTTTTTTCAGTGACTAATTCAGTACCGCCATTATCAAATATCTTTATTAATGCGGTGGTTATATCAATGGGTAAATTCTTATTTACCTTTTCATACTCAAAAGTGTATGATGCTATTTTGTCCTGTACTTCAAGATTCATTCTTTTGCCTTTTTACTTTGAGGTACCAACAACCAACCCATTAAACCACCGATTAAAAGGGGAATAATTAAGTGTGCTGATATTAAGTCTATATACCATACCGAACTACCACCATCGATTAACGAATTAATAATATCGAATACCAATACT
>SDBT01012793.1_pt1 | contig 13467 bp, 10 predicted proteins | sample 2277101 | NCBI WGS metagenome assembly SDBT01 (sample SAMN10404973, study PRJNA504765) | marine sediment metagenome | isolation source: marine sediment core GS10_PC15, 103 cmbsf | place: Arctic Ocean: Southern Knipovich Ridge | collected 2010
GTATAAACCGGAGTTATGCGAACCTTGTCAAGTTCGGATGGCCATTTGAGCGTTTCCGATAATTGTAATTTATCGGAAACGAAGGACAATTCTAACCGCACCTAATTGCCCCCGATTCTCTCCCCTGGCGGTTGAGGGATGGGGGGGCATATACCCTCGCAAACACCGAAAACCCTTGACATTTTTTTAGAATTGAGTATCCATATTAGCAGATAGACGTATTTTTCTTCCGTGAGTTGCAGGCATGATTAATACTTCATGGGGAGGATATAATGAAAAAAGTTTTAATTTTAATGTTGGCAGTACTATGCCCGTTTGTTGCTGGCTTAAATTCAGCCAATGCACAAGAGAGGACCATGGGATTACTTTATAATTCTGATGATGCTTTCGTCGGTTATACATTGTTTGCTCCCTCACAGTATAATGTTATCTATCTGATTGATAATAACGGTTTACTCGTTCATTCGTGGGAAGGCGAAAGGGAGTCGAGAGCGGGCGTTTACTTGCTGGAAAACGGTAATTTACTTCGGAAGAGTCTGGGAGGTATTGTTCAGATATTAGCCTGGGACGGATCTATCATCTGGGAATTCGATTATTCGAGCAACCAACATCGTCTGCATCATGACATAGAACCCCTTCCGAACGGCAACGTATTGATGATTGCCCGGGAATATAAAACCAGGGAGGAGGCGATTGAGGCGGGACGTAATCCCGATTTAATGACAGAGGATACGTTGGACCCGGATTATATTATTGAAGTAGAGCCTGATGGCCAATATGGTGGGAATATCGTTTGGGAATGGCACATCTGGGATCATTTGATTCAGGATTTCGATTCGACTGAGGCGAATTATGGAGTTGTTGCGGAGCATCCAGAACTTATGGATATTAATTTTGCTTATAATTACGGATCCGATTGGAATCATACCAATTCAGTCCAAAATAACGCGGGATTGGATCAGATAGTGTTGAGTCTTCATCAACAAAACGAGCTCATAGTCATCGATCATAGCACGACTACCGAGGAAGCGTCCGGTCATAGCGGTGGCAGATATGGCAAAGGAGGCGATTTTCTTTACAGGTGGGGCAATCCACGATCGTACAGAGCTGGTACCGAAGAGGATAGGAGATTTTTTAAACAGCATGATGCCAGGTGGATAGAACCCGGTTTTCCCGGGGAAGGTAATATGATGGTTTTCAATAACGGCCGGTTTCGCCCGGAGGGGGAATACTCTACCATTGAGGAGATTGAGCCGCCTGTTGACAGTGAAGGAAACTATATTTTAGATCCCGGCCCCGCCTATGGACCCGAGGAGCCGGTATGGGTATATATCGCTGAAGATCCGTTCGATTTCTTCTCCATGAATGTTTCCGGCGCTCACCGTCTCCCTAACGGCAACACGCTGATATGCAGCGGGCTTGACGGCGAGTTTTTCGAGGTAACCCCCGACGGGGAGGTTGTCTGGCTATATATAAATCCAGTGAGCGATGGTGGCCCGATGAACCAGGGTGATCCACCGGTTAATAATAACGTTTTCCGGATCCATCGATACGCGCCGGATTATCCGGGCTTTGAAGGTCGAGATATGACGCCTGGCGATCCGATCGAGAGATATCCAACTGACGTTGCTGAAGCAATTGTTGGGATTCCGGATCTATTGGCCATATTTCCCAATTACCCCAATCCGTTTAACGCTACGACGATAATAAAATACAATCTGCCTAATCCCGCTGACGTTACTATCGAAATCTACAACATCCTCGGCCGCAAGGTTGAGACGCTGTTTCAAGGTGAGCAGCCGGCGGGGTATCATCAAGTTGTCTGGGATGCAAGCGATCACTCATCCGGCATGTATTTCTACAGGATTCAGGCGGGGGAGTATATTGAGACGAGGAAGATGGTGTTGCTGAAATAGATTTGCGAAATAGAGACGCTAAAGGGGAGCTTAAACGACTCCCCTTTCTTTTTCCTGCTTTATTACGCTATCAGATTCTATCCCCCGGTGACAGCCGCCTGTGGCTGATCTGGAGTTGAAATTAATCGCAAGGTCAGTTCGTCTAATCAGGTCTTAGACGAACTTAAGCTTCATATGCCTCAGAATTTGATCCGGCAGCAACTCCCAGGCCCCAGCTCCTGTCGGGGCTTTTTTGTTCCCTCAAGCCCTCAATTCATCATGTCTGACCTTTTTGATGCTGACATATATGCAAAATTAGGAGTACAAAGCGACAAAACTAAGGTTCCAATAAAAAGTCCTTGACAAAACTGGACGAGAGTCTCTTTTTTAGGTAAAGTTTCCCATCCCCCCGGGAATGTTTTTGAAATACCGGCCTATTCTGGGCTGGCCATTTATAGTTTTCTTTGAATCCTCTACAATGGAGGTCCAAATGGAAAAGCACAGGATTCTGGTAACGGTATGTGCCATCATTGCTTTTGGTCTATTTAGCATTGGAGGTGACTGCGAACCGGGTAATCAAAACAACGACAACCAATCGGAGGTAGAATCGGATGCCTTGGAAGAATCATGCGTCCTCACCATCTGTTCTTTCAACATTCAATTTCTCGGTCATTTCAAGAAGAAAAATGACGAGGCGCTTGCTAACATCTTAAGAGACTATGACATCGTAGTAGTCCAAGAGCTTGTTGCTCCGCCGAGAGATGGCGTCTACCCCGATGGCGAATCCTATTCGACTGATACCGAGTCTGCCGAATTTTTCGATGCAATGCATGCATTAGGTTTCGAGGATGTGCTCTCAGAGGAAGATACGGGCACGAACGACGAGATTCACAAGAATACATCGGCAACCGAATGGTGGGTAACATTCTTCAAACCGGGCAGAGTGGAACTTGCCGACGATTTGCCATCTGGATTCTTAGCAAGTGATCGATCAAACCATGACGATTTTGAACGAGTTCCCTACGCCTTTGCTTTCAGAACTCCTGACTCAGCAATGGATTTTGTTCTGATATCCGTTCATCTGAAGCCTGGCGGATCCACGGCCAATCAGGATAGACGCAAACATGAGTTAGAATCAATTGAAGAATGGATAGCCTCCAACGATGATGTAGAAAAGGATTTCATAATTCTGGGTGATATGAATATCGAGGACGAGGAAGAATTGATCGAGGCGACGCCGGCCGGATTCCTTTCCCTAAATGACGAATGTCTCTCAACCAATACGATTGCGGAAGACGATGAAAGCAAAGGGAAACCGTACGATCATGTCATGTATAGTACAACTCACACAAGCGAGATCGATGAGGAATTCGACTTAGAAATTATTGATCTTGTCGAAGCTGTGAGAGATTCATGGTCATCGTCCGACCCATATCCTGGCGATCCTTATGACCACAACCTTTTCAAGCAATACTATTCGGATCATCACCCTGTTGTATTCAGAATGATATGTCCTGCAACGGATGATGATTAGTAAGGCATAGTGACCCTGTTGGATACGATGATATTGATATCGTCATGCAAGAAAACGGTGATGTTGAAGTTGCCTACCGGGGAAACGACTAATTTTCCTCAGGTAATAAAGCGAGGTAGAAAATGTCTAATATCAGATACGTATGCTTGTCAGATATGCACCTTGGAGAGGAAGACAGTTTATTAACAAACCTACAAGTAGCCAGCACCAAGACCGACCCCACAAGTGCCAGCCCAGTGCTGGAAGGGCTTGTAGAATGCCTCAGGCACCTCATCTCTGAAAATAAAGGTGATAAAAAGCCAACTCTCGTTCTTTGCGGCGATATCCTTGAGCTGGCTCTTTGCAAGATTAACGAGGCGGCGATGGTATTCGAGAGGTTGATTGAGCTTGTAATGCCGAAGGGTAACGAACTTTTCGAGGAGATTATTTATATACCCGGTAATCACGATCATCATCTATGGGAATCTGACCGAGAGACGCAATACGCCAATCATATTACCGAAAAGTTCAAACCCGGGGATAAGCTGCCCATCCCCTGGCATACCACAAACATGTTCGTGGAAAGGGCGGTCAGAAACCGCGCAGTCATTAAGTATCAAAAAGGAGGTTGATTATGCATGTCCGTAACCGAAAATCCACACTCGTCTATCTGTCTTTTTTGGCGGCTTTATTGGTTACCCTTGCCGGTTGTTCTTTTTTGATTGGAAGGCGGATAACACCGAAAGGCGCCGTGACCACAAACATCAAGGATGCGTACGCGATTGCGTCTTGGCTGGAGCACTATACGGCAATTCGTTCGCCAGTAAAGGGAACCAGCTTCGACCTCGCACCGGGTTATTACACATTCGATATTCAAAGCTACTGCCTAAAAGTCGGCAAATACGCACCGACTGAGGGAGCCGGCTATCTCATATCGCCCCTCAAGGGTGAGAGAGCGAAGATTATTCGAAACATTCTTCTCCGTTCGGAGGCGCACCCAGATATCAAACAACGCGATATTCAGAGACTGATCTGGGGTATTGAAACCGGCGCTAATTTCAAGAACTACAATATGTCGTTCCAAATACGAGTGAGTCCCTTACTGACACCAGCAGAAATCGCCCTTCTAAGCATGGACTTCGAAAATATAATCGGCGACCTACTGCCGGACGAACTGAAGGAAACCACCAAGCTGTACTACAAGCTGCGGGCCAAGGTCACAGAGGCTCAAACCAATTATGAGGAACTCGAGCGGATAGCTGTTCGTTTTGGTGAAGCACCAATGGGGCCCGGAAGTCGTAATGTCGGTCCTGGACCGTGGGCATACGCAGGAAGCGGGTTCTACATGCGTGCTTTTCCCCAGGGCTACCGGCAGATAAAGCTAGAGGTGATTCGCCCAGCGCCATATTCTTTAGAGCGCGATAGCAAGAGACGCATCACAGTTTTTCAGAGTGGCCTTTATCGCATCGAAACCACTTATGATGATTCGCCTGGCGCCAATGTTGTCTCGGCGCCTGGTCAACCAGACATACATATTTGGCGGTTCAAAACGATCCGATTCGTCGGTCCTGACCCAAGTAATGAGTATATCATCCAAAACCGCGGCTGGATTCTGGCTTCGCCGCATCACAGCACTGGACCTGTGATCTCGCCATTACCCATCGCTTCGGGAATGATTGAAGACAATATGATTCCAGAGGAGTGGAGGAAAGCAGAGGATCGCGTTGAAAAGGCTAAGAAGATCAAAGATCTCATCGACAAGATTGATGATTATTACGAACAGCAGGAAAGGGCGGAACGCCCCCCGAGCGAAGAATCCATTGAGGACCTGACAGATCTTGACCATTACCATGACGGTCTAGATAAAGCTACTAATCCCACAGATTTTGAAGGGAGAAGCGAATGGCTGACTGAACATTTCAGGCGTTTGACGGATGCTTGGAACTATGTAAACTGTGTGCTGGCTGGTGACTGTTCACCCCCTGGTGAACAGCCAACAAATAGCGACGAGGAGTGGGATGATCTTGAAACGTTCGATCCCACGGGCCATGTGGCAACGCCAGCTAACACAAGTCGGCAGCGGCTAGGATTGTCTCGTCGCATGCAGTAGTAGCGCACAGATGAGATTATCTGGAAATCAGATCTGTTCCAAAAGAACAACGTGGAGGACAAACAATATCATTTAGAGACCTTTCTGGAAGTATATTGGAAGCATGGCGTATAAAATGTGATATGACATATTTCGGTTTACAAATTCTGTCCACAACGAATTTTCTCTTTTAGAGCCTCGTAAGAAGCTTTACCTTTTAATCCCCCGTGCGGACGGTGAAAATTGTAGTAATTCTCCCACTCTTTCAGTTTCTAACCAAGATCAACATCATCAACATATTCCAATAATTGATAGAATTCGGATTCATCGGTGCTATGAGAACGCTCGACCTTTCCGTTTAGCCTGGAGGTACTGGGTTTGATGTAGATATGCCGGACCCCGAAGTCCGCCAGGTGCCGATGGAATTTGGCCTATAATTCATGACCGTTATTGTACGTCTTAAAATGAATCCGGACAGATAAGGCATTTGAAGTAAGGGATGGTTTTGGCTGGTTTGGCGATGATAATCTTAATCCATCAATATACTGACTCTAAAACTGGACCGGTTTATGAGGGGGAAGGGCACTAGCATCTATCGATTAACGGATCTGAACTGCCCTTGTTGTCCAAGTCGCGCATTATCTTGGTATAATAATTGCAGAAAACCTATACTTTAAAGGACTGCCTTTTCTCTGGTTAATAATCTAACGGAGTTGGGAACGCTTTAATCGTCAGATACACTTTCTTTGATTCTGCAATTAGCATGAGGACTAAAACAGTATTCCACGAGTAGGCTGAAATATAGTAAAATGGTGGTTATTTCTCTTTTTGCATCAAAGCTATATTGACCCTATCCGTCCTTCGAACTAGAAGGAACAGTTAGGTTCTGCTCAATGTCCTTAACTATTGAGACTGCTTTTTCCCTTTTCTTCTTTCCCAATCTTTTAAAGATCGTATTCAATTGATAATAAGCAGAATGACGCTTTCCATATGGTAATTTCATAAACTCTAACAACGATCTAGTCATTCTAGAAGAGATGGCCGTAGCTGCTTGGCTAGCCTCGGCCTTTTTCGATTCTCCAGCTAACTCTTTTGCAACTTCCTTAATAGCCTCAGCTTCTCCCTTAAATGCAATTTCCAAGGCACTCTGGATCTCCTTATTATTATCAACATATTCTAGAAACTCATCATTGCCTTCACCCGTATTTACAAAATGGATAAAAGCCTTATGCCATTTTTGCTCAACGTATTTTAAAAGATCTTGTGCTCTCATGATATCCTCCTAATAGCTAAGTTCTATCCAAAAGAGCTATCGCTTGTTTATTGTCTCTCATTAATAAGGACGGAAAAACTCCTAAGATATTACAAAATATTTCGAAAAATCTGGCAACCTGTATTACCATAGACAGTTACATTAATTTCTGTGTTGAATTCAAACAGTAGATTTTAGCTTTAAAGGCCTATTATCTATACAATTTATAGGATCTCTTTAGATAGCTTTACTGAGAGAATCATTGCTTTAATCTTTACAAATCTCGAACACCATTTTCTGAGATAAATACGTCATATTGCAATATAGCAGGTAGAGTCAATTTGGAATATTCATTTGCCTTTTTAGTTTACGTAAAAGGCGAAACAAGCGCGTTGCTATTGCTGAATATTTCACACCCATCTTTTGGGCTATTTCCCCGATATTCAACTCCTCCCAATATACCATTCTCAATAGCTCTTTTTCTTCCTTTGATAACAATTTCATCTCCTTCTCTAACCTCTCTATACGCCAAATATCATAACGTTCCTCCCTAGGTTCCCTAATCTGACCAAATTCATGAATTATTTGCTCAATCTTATTCGAATGCTGCTTTTGCCTTCTATAATAGTCAACCCCTGTATTGCGTATCATAGTTTTAAGATAAAAAGCAATGTTTCTAGAATCGTACACTTTTTTGAGTGTCTCAAGCGATTGGAGCTTGAGAATTATATCCTGCAAAATATCTTCTACATCGGTGGTAGATAGTCTTGGATATAGTATTAGTAAAGAATAGCGGCTGTAAATTCGTAACCAGCGTAATAACTCTTCCCAAGCCTCAGTATCTGGTAGGCCGGTCTTTTCAAAATAATGCCGTGATTTCACATCTTCAATTAGTCGTCCGAATAACTTTTTCCAATCAAATTTTGATGCACTAGCCATTCTCATTATCTTTCGTCTTTTCCAATGCATCTTCTATAACCTGTACCATTTTTTCCAGTCGGACTTTAATTAATCTTTTAGCGATGATCCAAATCTGGTAATTCCTAGAGGGACTTGGGGAAAAAGTCTCCAATACGGTTGGAACGTCAAGTTGCTCAATAAATACCATCCGCAATAACCTTTGTATTTCCCCCGTTTTCTCTCTAGATGTGTACTGCAAATTTGATATAAGGTTTTCAAAAAATAAGACATAATTGTACGACTCTTTTGGAGTAGAGAATACAACTTTAGCTTGATATATAGCGCCAATAATAGATAAAGATATCAGCAAAAACCATAGGTAATTCCAAATCGTTCTTCGGGATGACCTAGATTGAGAATCAGGTTCTTGATTCTCCAAAAATATCTTCCAATCTATAATATTAAGAGGTGTATTCGTGACTTTAGATCTAAATACAAGCAACTTTCTGCCTGAGGGCCAGATGAACTTATTCTTCATTAATGTTGTCGAATCGTCCTCTGATATTTCATACCAACAATAGCTGCTATCGGAACTAACAATATTTATAGTAAGTGGTTTCCGGTCAGGAAAACTAGCTAAGAGCTGTGTTGATTCTGCTTCGACCCTAAATCTAAAATAGCAATTTATATCGCCGATTCCGGTTTCAAGCCATAATGTATCCTTTACGTTACCATCATAATCGTCAATTTTCAGTTTTACATCATATCCGGGAGCGATTAGATTATATGCGAATTTCTCAACCCCAAGAATTATGGTTGTCGCTGCGAATACTCCTAATAGTATCAGTGATCTCGGGTTCATTTAATCTTTTTGAGACAAGTTTTATTAAATATAAACTACAATGTTCTCTGCCATCTTAAATGATCATTAATAGATAATAATATGATTCCTTTTCAGTGTCAATAAGAGTCTTATCGCCCCGTTCCCAATGGAGCTCTACCTCCAATAGCTGTGCCACATTTTAAGTTAGTCCCGCCATAGCAAAAGTCAAGTTTGTTTCAGGTTGGATGGTTTCAGGTGCGGGAGGCGTATCCTGGGGCGCCGGGTAGCTGCGTCAACAATACGATAATATGAAAAGGCGGCCTCGGGGAGTGTGTTGATGCAACTCTATCGATTGTACCATATTTTAAGTTAGTCCAGCCATACTCTTATACTGGACCGATTTATGGAGGCAGGTCATCAGGATTTCATGTTTTTTCCCCGATTCCTTTTGACATTGACTCTTTGGTAGGATAAATTGCTGTGAAAATGCGTTGTATAGTATTATGTTAGCTCTAAGGAGCGCCATGACTTTTATCGCTATCCAACATCAGCGAGAACCAGAGAACATCAATAGCGCGCTGGACACGTGCATCGGGTTTCCTGGCTTCCACCATCTTGGGACCAACGGCCCCCTTGAACGACCAAGGTTCCTTGAACGGAATATGCTGTTTAACCGATAGCGGGGGAACCTCATGAGAATTTCAGTAACAGCGGACGTACACCTCAGGACTACGGCCGACCACTCCGAACGATACAACGCCTTGGAGAACATCTTCGAGCAGACGATCACCGAAGGTATAGAAAACCTTCTCATCGCCGGCGACCTGTTCGACAAGGACTTCCGCAGCTACTCCGAATTCGAGGAACTCTGCAAGAAATACAGCAAGCTTCGACTGCATATCGTCCGCGGCAACCACGATCCGAGTATCAGTGGGAGAAGCATAGTCGGGGACAACATTCACATTTACACCGATCCCGCTGCCTTAGAGATCGACTCCACCACCTTCCTCTTCATCCCGTATGAAAAGAAAGCAACAATGGGCGAGAAGATCGCCGAAATGGAGAAGGAAATCGAGGGGAAAGCGTGGGTCCTTGTCGCTCACGGTGATTACTACGGAGGTGTAAAGGAGCTGAACCCCCTGGAGCCCGGGACCTATATGCCGCTTTCACGGAAGGACCTGGAAAGATTCAATCCTCGGACTGTACTCCTCGGCCACATCCACAAGCCTCTCAGCCAGAACAATCTCCACTACGCGGGCTCCCCTTGTGGCCTGGACATCAACGAGACAGGAAGAAGACGGTTTCTTGTCTACGACACAGCGGACGGAAGCATCGTGTCCAGGGTTGTCATAACGGATGTCCTCTATTTCAACGAATCCTTTGTCATCGTGCCCATTGATGATGAAGTTACAATGCTCCAACAGGAGATCAAGGAAAGAATCAAGTCCTGGAACATCGACCCTTCTGATCACCCGAAGGTCCGTGTCAGGGTTGAGGCCAAGGGTTACGCTACGGATAGGAGTGCGATACTGGCGGCACTCAAGGAAGGATTTGACGAGTTCAGGTATTACAAGGATGACGGGCCGAAGATCGATGAGTTGGCCATAAGTTCGAATCGTCAGCTTAACGCTATAGCCGAACGCACAATCAACATGATAGACGAGCTCGAGCGGAACTTCGACGAGGATGAAGGGGAACGGGTGTTGGTGAAGATTGAGGCCCTCAAGGTGATTTACGGTGATTGAGGTAAATGATGGCCATCAGGATCGACAGGATAAGGGTGAACAGGGGGGGTCCCCTGGGTGCTGATTTCGTGCTTGAGCCCGGCGACCTGAATCTCATCTGTGGTCACAATGAGACCGGCAAGACATATGTCGTGGAATCCATGATCAAGTTCCTCTTCAGAACGAGCAGTAGAGCCCCCGTCGGCTGGAACCTTAGAGACTGGGAAATTGCGGGCAGGGTCGTCGTCTCCGGCCTGGAGGATGACCGGGTTTGCTTCACCAAGACGGGCAGGAAGTTGGAGGACTACTGGGAGGCAGGAACCGGCCTGCCGCGGGACCTATCGCGCCTCCTCGTTGTAAAGGCCGGAGAAACGCTGTTGGCCAAGGAGGAGAAGGACAGCGTCGGCCGCGGCATCCTCAAGGATTACCTCTCCGGTGAGGGCCTCCTCGATGAGATCGCGGCAAGGATATCGAGTACGCTCCAAGATACGACCGTTCAGGACGGCCAGCCTGATGGTCCGCAGAGGGGAGAAATAAGGAACCGAAAGCAGCTTAGGCAGCATCTCGATAACATGGATGCCCTCCTGAGCGATGTGGAAGAGGGTTATGCCTCCGGCGAGGTCTATTTGCTTCGGAAGCAAAAAGAAAAGATTGAAACCGAACTCGACATGCTAAGGAATGCCAGGCGCCACCACGCGTGGCAGTTGCATGAAAAGATACATTCCCTCCGCCAAAAAAGGGAGTTGCTCCCGGACGAGAATAAGCTTGCTGGGCTTGAATCGGATATCCGTGTCTACGAGTTGAAAAAGGCGGAAGTTAAAAGCAAGTCGGATACGCTGAAGAATCTGGAAATCACCAGTGATAACTACTTGTGGGCGAAGAATGCCCTCAATAATTACCAGGAGATAGTGAGTGGGCTGGGGGTCTCCGGTCCAAAGCCGATGTTCATGTTCTTTGCGTTGTTCTTCCTTGTGGGGGCGGTGGTAACCGGCCTGCTTGGACTCAGCATCCCTTTGGTCTTGTGCGCCGCCGGATCAGTCGTCTTCTTCATCCTTCACTACATGGGAACGAGGAGAGCGCTTACGAGGGCAGGCGAAAGCATGGAACTGGAGAACGTGAAGGCCGAGTTTCAGAACAGGTTCGGTTCCAAGCTCACGGACAGAGCAGCACTCCAGGCGCAGCTGGACAGGCTCGATAAAAACCACCACCGTGCTAGTGTCCTGAAAGAAGACCTGGATAAGCTCACTCCTGATATAAGCTCGCGCGAGACGAGTATTACGGAAACCCTGAAAGTTTGGACGGACATCGAACCATCGCCACAGGAATGGCGGGACACCATCGGAGAGCTCAGGAATAATATCACTGGCCTCGAGTATCAGACTAACTCACTTGACAGGGAGCTGGCCTCCTTAAACGTACCAGAGGAGGAGTACCTCGACCAGGACCCGGGAGCAAAATGGGATCCCGGGCGCTACGCTACCCTGAAAGAGGAGCTTAAAAAAACTGAACAGGCCCTAAACGAGGAGGAAAACGAGCTCGAACGGCTCAAAAGCCTCGTTTCCCAGATGACCAGCTCGGAAAGCTTTGAATGGGAAGAGCTGATCACTGCTCTCCGGGAAAAACGCGAGGCGGCCGCACAGGAATACAGGCAGCTGACTGCCGAAATCTTGGCGAAAGTACAGGTCAACGCCGTTATCCAGCGGTTTCGCAAGGAAGAAAACAGCAGGATAGCAGAGGGCCTGAAGAGAGAAGAGCTGACCGAACCCCTCCACACCCTCACGGGCCGCTACAGCAGGATCAGGCAGGAAGAGGATAGGGGGCTAATCCTCGTCACGGACGAGGATGAGGAATACCCCCTGGCTGTCATCAGCACCGGGGCCCAGGAGCAGACTTTCCTTGCCCTGCGGATGGGCTTCGCCTCAATCGCCATGAAAGGGCAGACCGCCTTTCTCATCTTGGACGACGCCTTCCAGCACTCCGACTGGCCCCGCCGGGAGCGCTTGGTCACCCACATACTCAACCTAGTAGACGCCGGCTGGCAGGTATTCTACTTTACCATGGACGACCACATCAGGGACCTGTTCCTGGACAAGGGAGGGACGTTGGGAGATAGGTTCAGAAGCCTGGAACTGTGCTGATTGAAGCAACAGAACACCAGGACTCCCTAAAACCTCGTGCATGAGCAGCAAGGCTACGAAGAGAGAAGCCGGAAGCAGATGAGAGCTAACAAGGCGCTCCACCTGACCGCTATTCCGCTACGCTTCATTCCCGCCGGTGATGGCAACGTTACGTCAACGCCGGCTCTGGTTAGAAATGCGTTGAAAAAGGATGAAGGCCACATAGGACGCCTTATTGTAATCCATTAAATATCAGAGGATATGTAATAGACACTTACTAATAGTTGAAGGGGTGCCAGACAAGGATTAGAAAAATGCTACAGACAAAACCATTTGGAGACGAAGGAATGACCAAGGTTTTTGTTATCGGCCATGACCCTAGGCTGCAGAAAAGCGATTCCATCGCCGAATATTGCTTCTTTGCTGATTACTTCTTTAAAGCGGTTCCGATTAGAACATCTGAATTAGCTAAGTATAAATTGGCCGAAAATCTCTATAGCTACGTTGGCTGGCTGACGAGCCATAGATATACTGCAGAGCAGGTGCTGATTACTAATCTCTGTAATCAGGCGCTAAAGCACGCGCCAAAAGGAAAGACCGTATTTATTTCAGAAGAATTCGCGAAAGACGGGCTCAAGGAAATACTGAAAATCCTATCTACCTCCCCCAAGATCGAGCTCATCTTGGCGATGTCCCAACAGGTTAATTACTGGCTTCAGAAACTGGGATTCTATTCATCCTCCAAAGACTACTTGGAAAAATCAGAGCCAAAGGCGAAGGCGGCAAAATTAGGTTATTATGAGCCCCGGCAACCTTCCCCATTTCTTGAAATCTGCGGTAACAAATATATTGCTGGCGGTAAGCCCTTGTATCCGGTTTTGCATCTGAAACAATTTCCCCTGAAAGCGTAAGCTTCCCTGTCAAGTAGACAATTCAAAAGTAGAGGTTTCGGCGGTTTGACGTTCCCGGAAGACTGTCGGCGGCAAATCACCGAGGGCGTCATGTGGACGCCGCTCGTTGTAGGTGATCAGCCAGTCAGCCGTGATCTCCCGTACCTGATCTAAGTTCTCAAACAAATAGCAGTTTAACACCTCGTTTCTGTATGTCCGGTTAAATCGTTCAATATAGGCATTCTGATTCGGCTTGCCGGGCTG
>SDBT01012794.1_pt1 | contig 13467 bp, 8 predicted proteins | sample 2277101 | NCBI WGS metagenome assembly SDBT01 (sample SAMN10404973, study PRJNA504765) | marine sediment metagenome | isolation source: marine sediment core GS10_PC15, 103 cmbsf | place: Arctic Ocean: Southern Knipovich Ridge | collected 2010
TATCAATATGATTATTATAGATAAATCTAAAAATAATAATATTATCATACCATTTAAATCTATACAATCTATTTTATATAATAAAACCGATAAAAAAGCTCAAATATTATATATTATGGATTGTTGTCATGGAGACTTAGGATTACCATTTGTTTTAAATCGTGATACTGGTATTTATGGATTTAAAACAAATAAAGATATAATTATACCCACACAGGAAATTATATGTATATCTTCTTCATTAAAAAGTCAAAATTCTCTTTCTAATATAGAAGGATCTATATTTACTAAAGAATTCTTCTCTATATTTCATAATACTATATATTATATTGATCTTATTAGAGAAATAGGTCATGACAAACTTAATAGTTACTCACAAACTTTAAATATACATTCTTCTAGACCCAATATTAAATCTCCATGGCATTGGTGTTTTGGACCATCTAAAATGCATATAGAATATGTAGGAGATTTAATTACTATATTAAAATTATAATTATTAAATATTTAATAATTAACTTATATTTATCACTCTTACTATCTTTTTATCACTCTTACTATCTTTTTATCACTCTTCTTTTTCTTACTACTCTTTTCTTAACTACCCTAGTATTTTTCTTAACTACTTTTTTATTAACTATTTTTTTCTTAATTAGTCCGGTATTTAAGCGATGTCTATAATTCATTAAAGACCACATTCCTCCGTCTATTCCAAAATGTCCTGTATCGGGATTACGATAATTAGCTAATACTGAATTTTTAGTTAATGATAATATCCTTTGATCTAATTCAGTAACTGGTATACCATTTTTACTAGTGGCGATAATATAAAGTATATAACGCCAATTTGATATTAAACTTAGTTCTTTAAATTCTGAGATTCTTACATCTGGTAAAATCTCATTAATAGCTCTTCCTGGCTTCCTTTGATACTGATCTGGATATTTTGTACTATTGATAATAAATACTGTGTTAGGATCGAACGACCATGTTTTTTCTAATTTTGGTCGTTCACCAGGTCTCCATTTAAGATTCCATGGATCAAAATCAATATTATTAACCCATGGAAAAGCATATCTATGTAAAAGTGGTATATATCTATATCTATAAAAAGAATATATACTTCTTTTAGATTCTAACATATGTGTTATCTCTGTATATCGTTTCTTTGTTATCAGTCCATTCATTGATTCTAATTTAACATTTTTATTATCTAAAAGTTCAGTAAATACATAATACCAGAGATAAGTAGTTATATAATCTTGTTTATTAACCAAACGATCACTATCCCATGGTTTAATCTTTTGGATATAATGAATTATACTAGGAGTATAATAACTTTCATTATTACTCCCTGGTTTTACTATCCATTCAGATTTATTAGCAACTAGATTAAATCTTGGATGTATGTTAGTCCAATTCTGCTTTTTATTAGAATAAACATATGCTAAAGATCTTTCATCAGTACCAGCTATATCAGTTATAGTATATTCTACTTCTTCATCGTCATCTAAATCATCACTATAATTCTTTTTAGGTATCTCTTTATATAAAACTTCCTTAGGATTAGTTTTCATTCTTTTTAATAATTTTAATATATCGTTATACATCTTTGCGTCTGGTTTTAATATTACAATAGATGCAGTAAATGTAGTACCTTCTTTTATTTTATCTATAATTAATTTATAATCAACAGTTGCTCCATGAGCATGGGGAAATTCAGCATTAATATCTATACTAGTAGTACCATTAGATATGTATTTTATACGAGTATATGAGAATGTCGCAGCAGGAACATCTAATTCAAATAGATGATCTATATTTTTAATAATTAATAAATCAGCATCTAAAAAGAACACTCTATCGTACTCAGTCATATTTAAACATTGCCATTTAGTATACGATCGGTTCATCCAGTAATATATCTCTCCTCCTCTAGTAGTCATTTCCATTGTAGTTGATTGTAAATATTTAATGTTTTCTATTTTGGTAAATAATTTACTCTTGGTTAATATATCTATTGTTTTTTTATCAATATCTGGAGTAACCATACAAATTCTATCTATTTTTGATCCAGTTAGTTTTAGACTATTAGCTGTAGTTAAAATTCCAGGAAGATATGAATCTCCTATCATTAAAAGAAAAACATATGCTTTCTTTAATTTTTTAGGTATTGGTAATAGAATTTCACGTTCTGCAATATTACTTTTACGTAATAACCCAAAATTAAACAACGAAGATATTAAATAAGATTTAAAATGAAGAAGACGATCTCCATCAGAACGGAGATTTATCTCTACATTAAAATCTTTGGCGGCTAAATCTAAAATAAGAAGATCTAAATTAATTTTAGGAATTGTAACTGGATCAGTGTTACTTTTTCTATGTTTGCCATAATATTTTTCTATTTCAGGAATAGTATCAAGATTAAATTCGATTAAATTACCTCGATCGTAAAAGAAAGGCTTATTATCAAGTAAAAGAGTATCCATTTGAGTATTTATAGTTTTTTCTAAATTTTCACTATTAAAAACTAGATATATAAATATTCCACCAGGGAGAAGAGCTTCTGATATAGTTTTAATAGCTAATTTTCTAGTTTTAACATTTATTAACCAATTTTCATCATACATAGAAGATATAACATCAACTTTGTCATCAAGATACTCTGATATTGTTTGTAATATGGTAATAGTGTCTGTTATACTAACATTAAGAAGAATAACTCTTTTATTTTCTATTTTTGCTTTATCTATTTCTTGAGCATTAAAAGAATTTAAAACAAGTGGTATTTCACTATATATATCTATTACTTCTTCTTTAACTGATGATAAAGTATTTGGTGTTACTAAAGCTATAGTTCTACCATAATCTTTCCATGAAATAACATTAAAATCATTAGCATAGAGATCTAATAAATGTGGGACAATTATATTAGAAGCCGCTTTTTTGTATAATTTTTTACGAAGACGTTCTTGTTGATATACAAAGAAAGTATTATCTTGTCCTAAAAGTGTTTCTTCTTTTATAGGATCTAACATTAAAATCCATGAATTTAATGCTACCATAGAGCTATTAGCATACTTTCTATCATGATGAATTTTAAATGGAGATAATTTTTTATTCTCCCAACGAAATTCTACTACTTTATTATCAATATTAAACATTTCATCTTCCTGTGTAAATAATGGATGATTATAATCAAGCATGCTCTCTGTATTAAAAGGATAAGCGTTGGTTCCTATAAATTCCTCTTCATCATCAAAAGTACTAGAGTATAAAGCATAGACATCATCTTGTTTTTTTACTCTTAAATATATTTTCATAACAGTTAATCGTTCCCATTTACAAGATTCCATAGTACGCGTTAATATACGATCTTTAATATTAGCTGTTACTCTACCATAAGATTTTAACCCTGGTCTAAAAATCAACCCAGAGGTAGGATATAATGTTTTAGTTTGACGTTCAAGCATTTCATATACAGCTAATGATAAAGTATCCATTGGTCTTCCATTTAAATCTCTATTACGATGTTTATTTAAAGCTATAACATCAACAAATGATATTCCTAATTTATATTGTTTCAATTTAAATACTGATTGAAACAATATACCTATTGATTTAATTAAAGTAGTATTATATCTTTGTTCTTTAATAAATTTAGTAATATCATTTGTTCCTTCTGTTATATACGGTAACGAATTAGAAGAAAGTATATCATAAACATAAAACATCTCTGTTACATTGTACGGAATTTCATTCTTTCCATTATTAAGACGAAATTCATTATTTTTAACAATGGTTCCATCTATTATTATGCCTTCCATTTTATTAAAAATGTTACCTATACTTACTGGTACTATATGAGTAATTTTTCTTACACCATTATATTTTGGTTCTACTAACCAAATATTCTTATTATATATTATTAAAAAACTTCTTATACCATCTATTTTATGAGTGATCCAATATGTAGTTTCTTTATTCTCTATAAGTCCACCTTTAATTAAATCTTCTTTTTTAAGATTTCTAGGAGTCTCTATTATTCTAGTGTCAAATATCATATTATCTTGATTTTTATTTAAAGAATTAAATAATCTTACTATTTCTTTATACTCTGATAAAGTATAAGTATATATAGTTTTATATAATATAGTTGTTATTTTATTACTAATGGATTCTAATAAAGAGATATTAATTGAGTTGGTAATATTAAGTTCTAATTTAGCATGATATGTAATTATTTTATCAGAACTTAATACTCTAGTTAAAATTAAATTAATATTATCTTTAATAGAATAAATATACATATATTCTTTTGTTACAATAGGTGTATTTTGTTGATATTCAATACCTATTAATACGGTTTCAACTATGAAAACTCTACGAGGGTAATCTATTGAAGATTGATCGTAATGTATTATCTCTTTGTGATAATAATTACGATCAGCTTTAGTAATTACTAAAGTTTTATGATATCCATGAAATGAACGTTCTAAAGCTACTGACTGTTCTAACGTAGTTTTTTCTTTATCATATTTATTAAACAATCTTTGATATTCTTTTTCAGAAATACTTAATTCTCCTTTTGAATTAGTATAATTTGAATATCCACTAAATTCAACATTTAAATTATATTCTCTTCGTCTGAGATCAAGAGAGCTTAAATTATTAATAAGTTTTTTATTACTAATTAAAAAATTCATATTGACTAATTCTTTTGATACCTTCAAAGAATTATCGTATCATTTAAAATGAAAGTAAATAATTTTCTTACTACTATCTGGTATTTACTCGCAATATCATTTTTAATATGGATAATATGGCAGACTACTGGAGCAAATAGTTTTTTTGAAAAAAAAACAATAGGAACTTTTGATAATATACCAGATATAGATAATAGAGTTATAAAACGTAAAAAACGTAAAAAACGTCATTTTTTATATGATGATCCCATCGATTTTGATTTTACAGATGAAAAAATAAAAGATAACGATGAGATAAACTTTGAAATGTTTATAGAAATGATAAAAAATGATGATTTTATAGAAAATTATAAAGAAGCACTTGAAATTAATTACAGTGAGAGATTAATAAGATATAATGAGATTTTAAGAGATTTACAAATTAGCACAGTTCAAAGTATGAATCCTAATCAAAGTAGTGCTCAAAAAAGATCTAAAGAAAGAAGTCAACTCATTAATGAAGTTATAACTTCATTAAAAACTTCAATAAACGAATTAAATATCAATAAAATCCAATTGGATTTTATTGATATGATAGAAGATGAAGATTATGGATTTGCATCTCTTATTGGAAGAGATGCAGTAAAAGAAAAAATAATAAGAACTATAGTAGCATTTTCAAGAGATCCAATCGCTTTTATTACTGGATTTCAAAATATAGCTATATATGGAAAATCTGGCACTGGTAAAACTAAATTAGCAGAGACTATAGGATTTATATATGCTAAAACTGGTATTTTATCTCGACGTAGATATCGTAAAATAAGCTCAGAAGATATACTTAGTTCATATGCTAATGAACAAGGGAGTCTTACAAGAGATGCATATTATTCATGTTTTGAAGGAGTATTATTTTTAGATGAAGCTTATGAATTGGCTCCATCAAAAGGATTGCATGACACTGTTACAGATTCACAGAAAAAACAAGCAATAACTGAATTTGTTAATTTAACTGGTGATCATGGAGGATTATGTATATTTATAGTTGGAGGATATAAAGAAAAAATGGAAAAATATTTTATGAATTCAAACGAGGGATTAGATAGACGTTTTAGGCATAAAATTATATTAGAAAACTATAATTCAAAACAATTAACTGATATATTAATACAGTTTTTTTATTCTAACACAACTAAAATTAAAATTGAAAAACAAGATGCTAATATTTTGTATGGTATAGTTGATAATCTTAATAAACGTAAAGTATTTGATAAACAAGCTGGTGATATTCAAAATATGGTAACTTTTATCGTTGAGTCTATTAATTCTACTTCTAAAAGATGGGGTGATAACTATGTTATAAATTATAACATTATAGCTGGTGGAGTTAATGAATTCTTAGATAGTAAAAAAAAGAAATTTTTTATACCAAAGATAGATTAAAAATTATATTAAACAATTTTATTTATAAATAAAATAAAATGAGTTTCAGTGAATTATCATTTGATGAATTAGGTAATATTATAAAATTTATTAAATCAGAAGATATCTTCAGTTTAGCTAAAACTAATAAACAACTATATAAGGCAGTATTACTACACTATAGTTTTGATGATTATAAGTTACTACTAAAACTCTCTGATGAAGATTTCAATATAGTACTTAAAAATGTTAATATTGATCCTAAAGTAGTATTCGAGACCAGGCGAGCTGGTCTCGGTTGAAAGCTATCATTGAAGGTAACAAATATTTATTATTAAAGAATTATCTTAACAAGATAGATCCTAGTATTGATGATAATTGGGCTATTCAAATAGCTTCAGGAGATGGCTATAAAAAAATAGTAAAATTATTATTAGCTGATAAAAGAGTAGATCCTAATGCTGATATCAATCTAGCACTTAGATCAGCTGCAGAAAATGGTGAGTATGAAATAGTAAAATTATTATTAGCTGATAAAAGAGTAGATCCTAATGATCGTGAGAATTGGACTATTGAATGGGCTTCAGAATGGGGTTACTATCAGATAGTTAAATTATTATTAGCTGATGAAAGAGTAGATCCTAGTGATAATAATAATTGGACTGTTGAATTAGCTTCAATGCATGGTAATTATAAAACAGTAAAATTATTATTAGCCGATAAAAGAGTAGATCCTAGTGACAATGATAATAAATCTATTAGATATGCTTCAAGACATAATCATACGTCAGTAGTGAAATTATTAGCTACTAGTTCTAAAATATCATTATCTAATATACCAGATTTAATTATAATAAATATTATAATTAGAAATTACTTAAAATAATATATTTCTATAGGAAATATATTAATATATTAATATATTAGATATTATCATTTATGACATCTCTTTTAATCTCTTAGTATAAGCTTTTTCAGTATCAATAATAGCTCTAATTGCTAAACGTACACTATCATCTTCTTTATTAACTTCTAACTCTTCGATTTGATTAGAAGTATAAGGCCCTAATGTATATTTACTACCATCTTTAGATGTAAATTCCATTTTGCTTATTTCTACTGCGGAATTTATATATGTATCTGTTGGAATATAACTATCTTCATTAATAGCAGCTTTTACTCTCGCCTTCCATAAAAGTTTGATATATTCTTTAAAAACTTTATCATTATTAGGTTTTCTAATCATATCTGTTTGTTCTTTTTTAGTTTCTTTATCTGTCATTCCCTTACGAATACTTCCTGCATTGTAAAGTTTAAAATCTAATAAATTCTCTAAAGTCTCTTCTCCATTTTTAAAATTAATCTTATCTGATGGTAACGGAGTGCCTTTAGAAGTATTATTCCTGGCATTTTCTACTATCCCTTCTAAACTAGGAGATAAATATTTAAACATTAATTCGTCTGGTGCTACATAATGTCTACTAGCTGTTTTTCCTTCTTTTACTCTAATTTTATTTTGACTAGCATTTTTATATATTTCTGAATTTTTGATATATAAGCTAATAATACGATCAACAATACTTTGTTCAGTTAATCTATATTTAATAAGTGTTTGTAATTTATCAATGATATATTCATCTTCAAATTTACCAATAACTTCTTTTATAGATAAAAAGAAGTTAGCAGCATCTTCATTAAGAAAGAATGGTGAATATCGAATACAATTTTTTCCATTAGCTACTTTAAATATTTTAAAAAGTTTATTATTGTCTCCCATACTTCTTTTAGCTATTTTTTTGAGTAGTGAACGATTTAGTGATATTTCTTCACCTCTAACTATTATTTTTATAATTTTCTTATTAACAGCTACTTCTGCAGACATTTCCATAAGTTGAGAATTACTCAATTCATTCTCTTTAAGAGCTTCTTTAAAAAATTGTAAAAATACAGCCGTCATGTTTAATTGATATAGTTATAATAGTGATTTTAATTTTTTTTATAGAAATAACTATCATTTCTATAAAAAAAATTAATCGAAAAAAAATAATAACAATTTTCTATACAGACTATCAATTATTATAAAATTACTATTATCATTCAATTTAAAATAATATGACAGATAAGAATTCTACAGCTATTATAGATAGGGAATATACATCTATCCAAGGGTTTCAAGCTTCATTTTATAAAGGAAAAGATATTGAAAGCAGATTTCAACCCCAAAATAGAAAAATTGCCTGGAATGCTAATCCTGATATACGTTTAGAATCTTCTGCACTTAATAATGGTGTACATGAGTTCCCTATAGATAAAAAACAATTTCATTTTTTAACAGGTATGTATATGATAGCTAAAATTCCAACAATAAAAGTAAAATCAAAATATAGATCAACAACAAAAATAAGTTTTGGTAATAATTTATTACATCATATACATGGTGTCGGATCTATATCGATGGGAGGAAAAAATGTTCATAATCTTGATCCATATATTCTAGATTCTGATAGAATATCTCGGATTAATGATATTATACAATATGATGATGATATTGGCAATAGAGAAGAATTAACCGATTGGAATACAAAGATATCATATAAAACTCCCTTATTTTTTTATCCCCCATGGTTTTTTAACATTAATAAAAACACTCCTCTTCCTTTATATGATAAATGTATAGAGAAAAATAAAATATTATTTTATTATAATTTCAATCTTAAATTAAAAAAATTACTAAAAATGAAAAGATTAAAAAATAAAGCCTCGGATGAATGGGTTAATATTGATTTTAATTCAATATATTTAGAATCAGTACCAGATATTCCAATACCAGAAATATGGGGAGAATATAATTATATAACCAAAGAAGAATTAAAAGAGAGAAATGAAATAGAAGAAAATATTATTAATTACGTAGATAAATGTACTATACTTGATGATCAAATAAAAAAATCTGGCGATACTATATCTATAAATGTAAAATGTACTTCTCCTGTAATAGGAATGACTTGGATGGCTCAGAATTTAAAAGCTAAAGAATATAATAACTTTTCTAATTATACAACAGATTCAGACAATCTTCATAATGGAATTAATCCAAGTACTTTTAGTGAAATACTTTATGAAACGTCTCATAAAGTTAAAGAAAGAGAACATTATCATTTTGATAGAATTAAACCAAAAAGATACTTTGGTCATACTCCGATAGAAAATGGATATAATTTTTATATGTTTGATAATAATCCATTAAGTATTAAAGTAGGTAATAGCGTAAATCTTAATGGTGCAGGCGTAAGTCCAGTGACTATTAATTGTAAAATAGAGAAAATCAAAAAAAATGATGACGACGATAGTGAAAATGATGACTCAGATCAAGAGATATTATATCCAGATGATATTGAAATAGAAAATACTAATAAAAATGAATATAAATATATAGTAATATTATATACATTGAAAAGATTAATCTTCAATAATAAAATAATGAAAATGTTTTATATTGCAGATGATATTATGTATGAAAATTATAAAGAAATGATAAATACCCCATAAAATAATATACTATTAATATAGTATATATTATTTAATAATAATAATCTGATTCCTGCCTCTGATTTTTCGCACGAAAATATGCATAGAAGAATATCAAAAAGATTATAATAACTATTAATATTATTACTACCATGGTAGTATTTACTCCTATATTAGTCGGTGGATGATGTTTATGACCAACTCTAGCTTTTACATTACCAATAGGCATTGGTTCACCATCTTGTTCCGGATAGAGATTAAAATATTCTTTAAAATCTCTAGTTCCATAAAGAAAGATCTTTTTAATGTTATTTTGTCCAAACCAAGCTTTTTCTCTATTATCAAACCCGGGGAAACGATATAATGATTTATAATTAACATACACCATAGCTATTCTAGATTTTGAAGTTTGTCCTCTATCTATAACAAATATAAAACCAGAAGTATTATATTCATAACGAGCTGTAACTACTGGATAATCACAAAAATCTTCTTCATCATCATATTTAATAGATCCCGCACAAAGAGGGGAACAACCACCATTTTTCAATGAAGTGTTTATCATACATCCTCTCATATAAGATCCGATAGTCCATGGAAAAATTTCTCCTTTATTGTAAGAATTCTTTTTTATAAGATCTAATAGAACAACATAATATTCGTTATTTCCATGAAGAAGTTCAACGTAACGTAATAATTGTAGATATGATTTTTTAAGCTTACCTGAAAGAGTTTTTATCTCTTTATTAGGATATTGTGATAGATGTTCAATACATTTTTTTAATTGATCTAGATCAATTTCACTTTTGATACCTTTTTTTGTGATAGTAACTACATTAGGTTTACTAGAAGACTCGGTATCAAAAACAAGCTTTTTTCTTCTTTTACCAAACATTTTGATTTTAATATATACTTTTTTTTCAAAAATAAAATGAATATATCAACTAAAAATTATTTTAATTATTTTGATATTAAAACTTTAGAATATGATTTTGCTTTTAAAAATAAAATAAATGTGAAGTGGGTTTTTACATTTTTAAAAGATCAGGAAAATAAAGAACGTAAATCTTTAGTAGTACCTTATTATGAACGTGAGATTTTAGATTTTAATGATAAAATCTCACATGTTAACTTAACTAAAATAATAGTTATTCTCGGTAAAGAAAAAAGAAATATTAAATATATTCGTTCTTATTTAAGAGAACATTATAAACCACTTAATACCAATGATATTGCTATTGTTTATGAGCATTATTTTCCAAATGAACTTCATAAGCCTTTATTATTAAAAGGCTTAAAATATCGATATTCACCTGTTGATTTACAAAAAAAATATAAACTAATGATATTAAACATTGAAACTTATCCAGAAATAATAAACAAAGCAGATAAATTATTATATACAATTTTTAATAATCAAAAAATTATTACTTCGACCCCAATCATTAGTAATCAGAAAAAAACTATAAAATTTATTTCTAAAATAACATCAGAACAGTTTTTTTCACTAATTACATGTTCAGAACAAATACAATTAATTTCTATGGGAAATAAATACAAAGTATGGTCTAATATATCTTTTGATACATATAAAAGATATTATACTTCTGTAGAAGAAAAGAAAGAAGTACTATTATTAGTTTCTTTAATAACAACTAAACAGAATGTTTTAACATTACTTAATATTAATTATGATAATAAAACTATATCATTAAAAGATGTAGGTGCTATAGAATTAAATAAACAATTATCAAAAATATTAATAGGTATAGATAATTTAAGAGTTTTAGAGACAAAAGATTTTATTGGTAGTTTTAATCTATATGGCGTTAATTATTCTCCAGAAATAATGTCATATAGTGTTATGAATATTTACCCAATAAACCAAGTATTATATATAGATGAAAAAGATGATCCTTCTACAATAAGAGGAAAAGATAGTGTTTATCATGTAAATTCTCTAGGACAATTTTATGATAGTTTAGTATATTCAGAATTTATAAAAAATGAGTCTATCATACGTTTTTCTTTAAAAATTAAGTCTCATACTTCTAAATCAAAGTATCTTACTCCATCTAATAATACATTAGTAGAATTAAAACCTCCTAAAACTAGTTATCTTAAAGTAAGCTTTAATCATGCTTCTAGTATGAAATCAGTTTATTTATTACGTATATATCTTAGTAATCTTTTTTCTATATATAATAAGAAAAGAAGAACGGTGGTATCATTATATAGGAAATTAGGTTTTTTAGTAGGAAAAGTAGAATTAAAAGAATCTATTAAAGAAAAACGTATTACTCTTTTAACTAATGTATTTGAAGATGTGTATAATGTTCGTCCACAAGGTTATTCTAGTTCATGTGAATTATATCGACAGCCAAAGATTATAAATAAAGATGAATATGATTTGATAAAAGATCAAGATCATAGATATACTATATTAACTAATAATTTAGGAAAGAAATACTATCTATATTGTGACAAAGATGATAAACCTGATATACATATTCCAGAAGGTGGTTATCCCTGTTGTTTTAGTTCTGGAGAAATACCAAAAAAAACAAAAGATAAAATATTATCCCCTGGTATTATAACAGAACTACCACCAGTGATAAATCTTTGGATAAGTTTTTTTGTTAAAGGAGACTATTATCGTATGGGTCCTAGTATAGGAGGAGATGATTCTTTCTATTCTTGCATAATAGATAGCATAGTAGATAGTGTAAATAATTATACTATTGAAAAATTAAAATTAGAGATATTAGATTCTTTAAAATCAAGAAATTGGATTTTAGATAATTACAGCGAAGAAGATTTATTATCGGCATTAGACAGAAAAATAGATTCAAGTATTCTTTAATTATTAATAGAAGACATAATAGGTTATTCTATTTTTATATTTGAGAAAAAGAAAGATCAATATAATTTTGAAGATTATACTTCATCAGCAACGCCATTTTATACTAGACCACAAAAAGAAGGTAAGAGTTTAATTATTTTTAAATATAAAAAAGGAGGAAAAGCTAGATATGAATTAGTAGTAAAAGGAGAAGAGAAAACCAAAAGAAAAGAAAGTAAAAACAAAAGAAGAAGTAAAAGAGGATTGATAATAACCCACTTTTATGATACATCAGTAACTAAAAAATTATATAAAGCTTGGTATTATCAATATTCTACTGATTTAATTGTTTTTGATTCTCATCAAAAGAAACCAATTAGATATCATAATATATATAAAAATCTTAACTACTGGTCACTGGTATCTAAAGTACCAAAAAAACAGAAAATACAATTAATTGATGACAATAAGAAAATTAGAGCGATTATCTCTTTAATTCACACTAAAAATTCATACTATTTAAAAATATATACTAAACCTACAGTTTATCATCCTAGTGCTGGTAATATAATGTTTATTGAAGAATATCAAAATCTTATTTTAAATGGTCATTACCCAGATCCACAATATTATCAAGTTATTAATTATTTTAATGATTATCCATTGTCAATATCTATGAGGATATTACAAAATGTAAATAACGTTGTTGGTTTTTGGTATTATAAAAATGGTATCTCTGAAGGGTTTTATTGTCCAATAGAACCAGTAAGTATCGAGAAAATTAAAAATATACTTCCTCCTAAATATCAAAAGAAAACTAGTCCTCCTATATTTAGCCCTATTGATTATGTTGATGATATAGAAAGACATTTAATATTAAAAAGTATCGTTCACAATATATTAACTCTAGTTTCATATTTATTTACAATCTCAGGATTAAATATCAATGAATTTTCAAAATATCTCTCAATATCAACTAATATTGAT